>Ga0102854_1000318_pt1 | contig 16134 bp, 8 predicted proteins | sample Colrivmet1370A02_FD_84502 | JGI IMG/M metagenome (GOLD analysis project Ga0102854, IMG submission 84502) | Estuarine microbial communities from the Columbia River estuary - metaG 1370A-02 | ecosystem: Environmental > Aquatic > Marine > Intertidal zone > Estuary | place: USA: Columbia River... | reverse complement strand
CTCCTTGACCTTAGCGTTCTTCTCCTTACGTGCCTTGCTCAGCTCATCCTTCTTCTTCTTCCGGTCATTATCCTTGGTCATCCTGTCTGTGACCCGTGCATCAATTCTCTTTATCTGCTCCTTAATCTTAGTCTCCTTCTCCTTGAAGCTGTCCTCAATCATAGTTATAGCACTACGGATACCATCAGCTGTGGTGGTAGGCATCTTCTCTTCTGTGAAAATCTTGCCGTACTGTTTCTTGTTATCGTTGATTAATTTCTGCTCAGCTTTTGTGGTCTTATATGTCTTCTTCTCTTTGTTCGCAGCAACTTTTTTCACCGCTATCGCACGAAGCTTAGCGTCAACACCTGTATCTTTCTGAGGGGCCTCTTTCTTGGTAGCTTCATCTACAAATCTAACCTTGCCTTGAGCACTCATTAGTTTTGATACAAACTTCTCGGCCCCTGACTCTGTCTTGTATGTTTTTATTACAGGTTGATTAGTAGGGCTTGTGTAATCTATAACCTCATATAGTCCTGTACTCGGGTTTTGAAAAACATAATAACTCCTATATTCTTTCTTCTTAGGTGCCTCCTTCTTAGGTGCCTTCTTCTTTGGAGCCTCAACCTTTGTCTCAGTCTTTGGAACTGCACGCATACCAAGGACCTCACGATATAAGCTCTCGTTCTCCTTCTTTATCTTTCTCTCAAAGTCTGTTATATTCTCCTCAGTCTTCCCCTCAGCACGCATCTGTACCTTTGTGTTCAATCCAACAAGGACATCCTTAATCTCCTCGTCAGACATCTCCTTGTTATTATATCTGTCCTGCTGCTCCTGTGTTACCTCAGGAACCTTACCATCCTCGGCTACCTCTTGCATCTCAGCTACAGGTGCCTTATCTGTGGTAGCCTCCCTAAGGTTTCTATCCAACTCAGCAAGCCTCTCAGACCTAGCCTTATCCTTAGACTCCTGCTCCTGTTCAGTAACAGTTGCTTTCTCAGTAGTCGCCTCTTCCTCAACCACTGTCTCAGCTACAGGCTTGCTTTCCTCCTGTGTCTGTGTTGCTGAAATAGACTCGCTTTCTTTTTTACCAAGAATTTCTTTAGCTCTAGCTTTTATCTGCTCGGAAGTAATACGTTTCTTTTCACTACGTCTCCCCATACTACGAAGCATCAAACTTCTTTTCTCTTCTTCTTTTTCTAATTGTTCTTCCGCTTCTATTTCTAAATCAGCCCTGCTTTCACTACTTTGATTACTCCATATATTATCTAATTCCTCTTGAGTTAGTTCAGCAACCTGCTCGGTCTCAGCAACCTGCTCGGTCTCAGCCATCTCCTCAGGGGTTACCTCTTCCTTTGTCTCACCCTTCTTTTTTGCGGCCTCTTTCTTGATGGCCTCCTTCATATCCTTACCTGTACGGTAGTCATCAAAGGTACCCTTGTATCCCTCCTTAACAGCAGTCTCATACTCACCCTTCTGTACGTTTGCTCTCTTGTGTGCCTCAGCAGATATTGATGTGATGTCCTCATCAATAATCTCTGACTGACGCTGTAGCTCTTTTGTGGTACGCTTGTCCTTGTTCTGCATTGCGTCCTTTATTTCTCGCTGCTGCATCATCAGTGCAAGTATCTGCTTCTGTGCCTGTGAGTCGAACTCAGGGTTTATCTCAGAGGCCTGCCCTATCATATACTCATAGTCAAGCATTATCTTGTCTGCCTCCTCCTTAGTCATTGGGTCTTTAGGGTCTGCAGCCCTAGCCTTAAGGTTATTCTTCTGTATCTCTAATATCTCAGGGTTACTTCGATACATCCTAAACATATTGTATGCATTATCGCTAATCTCTGCTACCCTATTATCTCTGTTCGCAGCAGTAAATGCTGAAGGCATACCCATAGCAAAACCACCAACAGCCTCGGCTGCTGCTGCGTGAGCAACCTCTCCTAGGAAGTCCCAATTTACAGAACCAAATTCGGTAGTTGGATTTAACAAGTCTACCGACTGCTTGAAGTAGTCCTGCCCCTTTGCCGCATCATATATCTCCTTACCAAACACCTCAGCTATCTGCTGTGCACCTCCTGTCTCAGCCTCAGAAAATGTAGAGCTAGCTAATAATACACCACCACGAACAAGCTTGTTCTTTACTTCTTTCTCAATTATTTCAGTGAATGTTCTCTTTGTTCCCTCCTTTGCTATCTGTGTTCCTACTTCTTTTAGACCTAACTTCTTTAATCCATTTAGTGTTACTCTACCTACAAATGATGAGTTGTTTAATGCACCCCTGAAACCTGCACGTTCTAACACACCTATCACTATACCTAAAGGCAATGTAAGTAGTAGCTTCTCGTCCTCAGAGATATTTGCAAACGCAGGGTTATTCTCCATCTCCTGATTTATCATATCAGTACCCATTGCCATAAATGAAAACATTGAGGCACTACCCGTCATCATAGCAGGCATAGAGCGTACCAATCCAAATAGTCCCTCTGTTATTATACCTCCTGACTCTTTAGCCTTCTGAACATACTCCTCTGTTAAGTCTGTCATCTCTGCTATTCCTCCACCAAAAAGGTTTCTTATGCCCGGTAAATTATCTTTCTTGAATTTTTTTCTTGCAGAGTCAGTGATATAACCCTCCTCATACTCATTATAGAACGCATTGTTTATGTTAGCTATTAGGTCAGCAGCGAGGCTTGCTGTTCCTGACATAACATCCCCTACACCATAACCAAACTCACTAATAACTGTGGCAGGAATAGAGCTTATGTCTCCCATATCCTCACGCATACTACTATAGTCATTATCCTTAGAGAAGGTACCGTTGATTAAATCCTGCCCCACAGTGCTCTTTAGCTTTTCGTTCTGTAATATTAGCTGTTTATGCTTCGCTTCCAAAGCAGGAAATAAGATTTTATTATACCTGTCACTCCTTTCATCTAGAGCCTTAAGTGTGTTGTTATACATTTCGCTGCCTTCAGAAAATGTGGCTAGGAGTTTATCTAAAGAAATAATCTCGGCAGCTTCTTTCTCCATATAATCACTAAGAGCCTCAACGTCCTGATGATATTTCTCCATCTTTTTAGACACATCACTGATATATCTTTTATGTCTAAGAGCCTGAGTCGTTGTGTTTTTTGTTGACTGATACTCTAGTGGCATACCCTTTAACGCCTGCTCTACAAACTCTTGGTCTGATATCGTGTCTGCGTAATCGTTGTATTCATTTACTAAAAACTTCTTAAGTCTTATAGCCTCGGATTTTTCTCCAAATGTAGGGTCAAGGTTAAACTCCTCAACCTGTCCATTAGGCGAAGTAACCTTCATAGCATCACCCGCACTTACCTGTTCAAAATTAAATCCGTATGGCTTAAACCTCAGGCTCATTACAGGAACAGAGAACTCCTCCTCGCTATCAATTATATTGTCAAAACGCGTCTGCTTTATTGCTGCATCGAAACCAATGTCAGGAGGTAACATATTAGGGTCGTAATACTCACCGTTTACCTTAACAAATCCTGCATCTTTCTTTAGGTTATCCTCGTACCTCTTTACCTCATTGTCATATAGAACCTTTGCGACCTTAGGCTCTGTGCCTATAAGAGAGAAATCAACATCAAGTCCCTCTGTTGGCTTAATACCTGATACTACCTCCTCAAAGGTTGTTACCTCAATAGGTTTACCATCAGGTCCTGCACTAAGATAGTTTGTCTTCTCAAGCTCTTTCTTCTTTTGAATCACCTGCTTCTCAATCTCTGATGTCTTCTCTGTAACATCTTTGTCTAGAGCTATCTTGTTAAGCTCAGACTTAGCCTCTGACTCTAGCTGATTTACATATAGTCTCTGATTTTCTCTCCTCTTCTCTAGGTCAGGGTCTTTAAGGTTAACCTGTACCATTGGTCCTCTGTTTACCCCTCTGATATCAAAGTCATCATACTGCCTAACCATAACAAGGTTCTCTTGCATCTGCATCTGCTGTTGCATCTGCTTAGGCTTAGGTGCAAAAGGTTTTGAAACATCAAAGAAGTCAGCAGCTTCCTGCTGCTCTACCTTTCTTCTAGACTCCTGTTCTGCTATCTGCTGCTCACCGAGCTCAGCCTTCTCTTGAATAACATCAGTAACCGATGGTAATCCCAATGAAGAAAGTCCCGAAGGAGATACCGTATCTTCTTTTTTTTTTAAAGGAACTTCCTCCTGTACATCAACTTTAGTTTCTACAACTGATGGTGCTTCCTGTACACCTATCAACACATTAAACTCCTCCGGAGTCTTGTTGTATCCATTGCTAACAAAAAGCTCATACATATCCTTTCGAGCATTTTCATTAGTATTCATTAATATTGTAAACTCTTCAATGGATTTATTATATCCATTGCTAACAAAGAGTTGATACGCATCCTTTACTGCTTCTTCGTTCATTGTATGATATTATTATGGGGTATTATATTTTGATGCTACACCTGTTCCATCTGCTCTCTTTCTGTATCCTGCATTTATATCTGCATTGTTAACCCTAGACTCTACCTGCTTAAACAATCTCTCTACGTTAGGTGTGCCATCTGATTTTAATTTTGGAACTTTAACATCACCATCAATCAGATAGTGAGCAGGTTCGGCACTCAATTTTTGTGTTGCGGGTTGTGCATCAACATCCTGAATGTCAACACCAAACATAGCTCCGAATGATTCGACTTTATCTCTATTCAATATTTTTTGTCTGAATTTTTTACCGTCTCTCTCTATCATTTTGTAGTCATATACCGCATCTCTTTCCTTTCTATAGAACTCCTCAGCCTCTTTATCAATCTTACCATCTCCTTGACCTTCTCTTGGAGCAGATGGTTGAAACCCTCTCTGATACTGAATCGTTCTGTTTAGTCCTGCGTCTACACTCTCTGCAATCTTCTCACGCATATGCTCAAGCAACTTCTTCCCTGACTCTGACTCAAAGTCAGGCATTGCTATACCACCCTCAGGCTGCTCAGGGTTTGGAACCAAAAGTAGAGTGTGCTCATTAACCTCTGCAGGGTTTCTTGTAAGCTGTATAAGCTGACCGTCAGGTCCATACTTAATAAAGTCTCCCAACGCACTCAATGCATTCAATGGGTTGCTCTCAAACTCAGCAATAATCATATCGTCCAATGACTTCTTAAAGTTAGGCATATTACGAACATCATCAATCTTTGTTGATGCACTACCACTCTTTTTTAATGTCTCAAACTTCTTAGCGAAGTTATCAACAATACCATCAATAGCTCCACCTGAATCAAACCTATCCACCTTAGAGCTTAAAGCAAACGCTAACTCCTGAACGGTTCTAAAATCTGATGGGTTATCACTCATCTTAACAGTATAGGGATTGGTGTTTGCATCGTATGGCTTATTTGGATTCTTAGGAACCTTCTTGCCTATACTAACCTTTCCTGTGGTAGGATTTATATATGGCATCGTAGATGTTAGGTTTCCAAAACCTTCAACCTCTCCAAGTAGGAATCCCTCATACATCCCTGATACGCCTGTCTTTTCTCGCTCAGCATACTCACCATACTTCTCTTGATAGTTTTTCATCATATCAAATATCTGAGTCGTTCCCTGTTTAATATTCTCTCTACCCTTGAGGTAGTCTCTAAGCTTAATCTTTCCTGACTTAAGTAGACGTAGCTGCATTAGGTTGTAATCCTGAGCATCAGCAGCATAGTTAAGTGAGTATTCGTTCATACCCTTATGCTCACCCTGAGGTGAGTTAGATAGGGTCTGCCCATACTCAAATGAGTCCTTATCAATCTGAGACTTTAAATCATCTCTTCTTTTCTGTTCAGCATTAAGCGTGTCAGACATTGACTTGCCTACCGCATTCCAATCTATTTGGTCCTCAGCATTCCTTTCTGCGTATCCGTAGTATGTTGCCATTATGGTCGTGGTATTGTTAATCCTAAATTCGCACTCTGTTGTAATAATGGATTTTTATATAGTTCATCTTGATTCAGGCTTGTAATACTTGGTGATGATGTTGGTATAGGTCTGCCTGTAGCTAAATCCATACTTAAAATTCTTTGCCCTTGAGTATCTTGACTAAACTGAGCCAATGCATCTACCGGTGCGGTAGTTGATTTTGTGGTTCCTGCACCTGATTTGTCTTGCTTATATAGCTCAGGCATTCCGGCTATCTGACCTACTGCACTTATACTGCTATCTATCCCCTGTTGCAGTGCCGCTTGTCTAGCCGCCTCGGCATCTCTTGCTGCTTGCTGTGCTCCCTCAGCCTCTTGAAGGTCAAGCTGTACGTTTATATCTCTTAGCCTTCCTTCCTCAGCCGCCTGCACCTGCTCTAATCCCTCAAGTGTTTGAGTCTTCTTATCAGCAATCTCTCCCTGCAGCTGTTGACCCTGAGCCAATGCCGCTGTAGCACCACGCATACCTTGAACACCAAGCTCCTGAAAGCCTGTCATCATCTGCTGCGTCTGTGCGTTAAACATCTCACGCTGTCTCTCGTATGGGGTGTCGCTGATTGTTAGTGCGTCATACACATTTACATCAAGTCTCTTGCGAGCCTCCTTCATAGCCTTTGCCGCCTCGGCATTGGCTTCCTGCATCATCTTCTTCTGTTTGTTTGCCTGTGCAAATGATGCACCTGCTGATATCGCTGTGGTCGCTAGACCAATCGCTGCTAGTATGGGCATAGATATTTATTTACCTACAAAGATAATAAATTTAAGGGAAAGATTTCATCATCTCTGTCTCCACTGCAAAAAGCTCAGTGGCAGTGGTGTCTGTGTTGGTAAGTTTGAACTCACAGTAGTGCCCTAATATCCCGTGTGACTCAGCAATCTGATTCTTTATAAACATAAAGTAGTCTGTCTGTCCCGGAGGTACAGCCCCAACAGGTTCAAGAGGAGGCTGAGTATCTACCACAATCTGATTTACTCCTGCAGGAAGGTCAATGTTTATTGCTGTAACCCTACCACAACGAGTAGGTGTCGAGCTTGCACCGACAGGTGACGGGATAAAGTATAGCGTGTCACCAATACTCAGGATACTACCTATAGATGTGTTGACATTAAAGTTTACCTCTACCGCTGCAGGTGCCGCTGAGTCTACGCTTGTTGAAGAGCTGATACCATTCAAGGAACGTAGTGGATACTCGTCTGCTCCCGCAGGTGTTGCTCCTGTGTTTCGCATAAATGCAAACCACGCCCCCTCCTTCTGAACAAACCAATCAGCACTAATACTACCTGTGGTCTGTTGGTCTGATATAAACGTACCTGACCACGCTGAGTCAGACTCAAGCATAATGGTCTTGAACAACTTATTCTCTAAGGGTTGGTCATTTATTACACTCGTTATCGTAGAGCTATACTGAACATCATAGTAGTTATTCCTAGTCTCATTTGTATTGTGACGATATAGGTCACCACCCTTGAATGAGTATAGGTAGTTGTTCATACCTATCATCATATCAGGGAAGTATGAATAGAAGGATGGGAATCCCTGTGAAGATTCGCTATATGTTAGTGTGTAGTTTCCTGTAAGTCCTGCCATATCTTAGTTGTAATAATCGTGAATAATATATAGGTAGTCACCACTGCTTCCGCTAGGCATCACAAACAATCCTGTCACCTCAGGTAATACTATCGGTGATGGAGTGATGTCAGTAGCCGCTGCTAATAAGCTATTGATACCAAGTACAGTGTTAGGGAACAACGTATTACTTCTTAGGTACATCAATCTGTTTCCTGAAGAGAACTTGTAGTCATCGCTAGGTGGTATCGCATTACTGATAACACTAACCGCTGCCCCGTCTGCGGGTATAACTCCTCCTCCTTGGAAGGATTCAATTGTACTGTAGTCAGCGATTACAAACGGTCCTGTAGCTGAACCTAATGTTCTAAATGCAATCTGCTTAGAGTGTAGTGGTGATGTGTATGTTCCATTTACCCATCTATATTGATTGTGAATAAACTTGCCTGCGTCTGCAGGGTCAGTGATACATACGTTAATTATTGTTAACTCATCTCCTGATGGACAACCAACAGTAAGCTCAACCGTTGCGGTTGCTTTACCTCCCGGTGTCGCAGGTATCGCTGTTATCGTTACATTACCCTCAGTTGGTAGAGGTGTGCTCTTTGTAAATAATAATGGAGAGCCAACACCCTCTGCGGTTGCTGTAACTGATGAGCCTGTATATGACTCAGCTATACTAACAGACGCTCCTGCAGTTAGTGACGTTACGTTATATGTAATCTCACATACTCCAACGTTCTGTCCGAAGTCAACAGCAAATGTCAATGCCTCCTGTTCTGTAACTGTAACAGTCCTTGTAACACCACAGTTATATACGACCTCCTCTGCAGGAAGTGGTGTAGTGTTAGAGCTAAGCACATACTCATTCATATATGGGTCAAAGGCTCCAAGCTTCTGTGTGTTAGCACTACCGATAAATAGGTCTCTAAACCAAGAACGCATACCAATCTCTGAGATTACGGTAAGCTGCTCTCCTTGTCCTGAGCCTCGTAGCTGTAGTAATACCCCGCGCTTAGCGTCTGTAAAGAACTTATTGAATCCATACTGCACAAAGCTCTCAGGATTCTGACTGATGCCATACTCCTCAACCCTTGCTATCTGTGTTCCTAGTACCTCAGGTACTGATGTGATTGCACTTCCTGCTGCAGCGTCAGATAGAAGGTTCTTGCCTGCAAGTACATATGATATCTTATCCTCCTGTAGTGTGAGTATGTCTGTCTCCCTTCCTGATAGAATCTGTATTGGACCGAACACCTCCTCAAGGTTCTTGAAGTTTAGTAGCCCAAGATTAAACTCATTTAGGTTATTGACATTTGTCTCAGTATTAAACACACCACTGTATGTAAGCGCTGCAAACCTATCAGCCTCCTGATAGTCCTCAGCAGATGTAGAGAACGCTCTCTCACCTAGGCTAAATGCCTTGCCCTTTATTGAGTCACGGATGCGGTAGCTCTCTACGCCATTACCATATGAGTAGCAGTTCCCAAAGTCAGTGTCAACAATCGCAGGCAATGCGCCTGTCTGTGTCTGCACATTCCCTGTATGGAATCCTGTCACTTGGTCAATGGCATATGAGTCAGCACCCTCAAACCATACATCAGGTAATGAATCACTAGGCTCGGTCTCAAACACTATAGTATTTTCTGCTCTAATTATTTCCCACCTAACCTTTATAGTTGACCTTCTTTTTTTTGAGTTTCCATAAGAAATAAATCCTGCGGTTGCAAATATAATAGTGCCACTTCCGTCTCTATTCCAAGTATATGAGAATGCTGATAATCCATAGTTAGGTGCACCTCCTGAGTTGTCAGCAACCCTAGGCAACTGTGTGGGAGGAGAGGAATCATCGCCTTCAAACACAAATAAATTATTAAATGCTTCTTCTATTTGATTATCATTAAACCAATATAAAATATCATCGTAATCATTAGGCGATACAAACTCACCATCTATTGTTGCTTTTGCAGAAGGTACAGTTCCCACAACAGATGCAGAAGCACCTATTCTCTCCAACTCAATACTAACAGTTATCCTACTGCCTGCAGGAATTGTTGCGGTTAGCCCCGTATAAGCTTGTATAGGAACATCTCCAAAGTTATTTTCAGTAGTCGTTTGAAACCCCGGACTAATAATATCATCAGTGCCTATCTCTGCCGCAAAATCATTTGCAAGTATCTTCATATATGTTCCTGCAGGTACGGTTATACCTGCAACAGTAATAAAATCTTTCTGCTGTGCTTTCTTTTCAAGTACAGTAGCATATCTACAATTTGACATATAGCCATTTGAATCACGCTTTACAATTAACCTAGAACCTTCCTCAATCTTCTGAGCATTCTCACCCTCTAAAAGAAAGAAAGTGTTTGATGTCAGTTGGTCAAAGAAATATATGTTTGAGTATATAGTCTCATACCCTGACCTGTCAGGCTTTAAACAGAGCTTGTATCTTGTAGCAAACGATGGTGCCAACTGCTGTGTTGGTATAGTTACTTTAATCTTGTTCTGAAGATAAGCATTACCGCAAGGAATGTTAACCGAATTAAACTCACTAACTAATGCTGTGGTTGACCTATTAAACTCATCCATATATATTATTCCCACCTCATAGTTTCTATTACTATGAAGGCTTAACGATGATGGTGATGATGCTATTGTGGCAGACACAAGAGACATTGAAAAATACTCATACGCATTTAGCGTAGGGGTTGTGGTATTATTTACCCTACGCATTGCAAGCATAGTAAGCTCAAGATTGTCACTACCCAATGAAGAACCTATCAGTATAGGCTGACCATCAGCACTCTGACCTGAGGCAAACTTTGTCCACGTTGGCGTGGTGCTTGAGTCAAGAACAGGTGTAATTGTACAGTTGTAGTTATCAGTGAATGTAGTTCCGCTACACGAGGTAGGGTTTACAGCATCGAATACAGGCTTTATATTTACTGCCGTACCTACTCTATTTATAAAATCAGTGCTTGTTGCCAAGTCGTGTATGGTAGCAAATGTAGATGGTAATATGTAGGAAAAAGTAACAATAGAAGTTCCTGAGTTTTCAACAGGAACATCTGTAGGGGAGGCTGTATTGGAAAATGAGTGATGTGTTAAAGAAAATTCAATAGATATCTCACTTCCCACTGTTAATTCTGCACCTGCAAAATCAATCGTTAACTTACTATCAGGCACCGCTACACTTCCATCAATTGTAAATGTAAAAGACGACAATGCCGTAGATAAAGAGTCAATACTAATCTCACTCGATAATAAATCAGCGGTATACTCTAGCCTTGTTAGGCTTCCGTTCCTATCCTTTAGGTCATATCCATCAACATAGTTACCATACACCAACCTATTACCCATAACTGTCTGTGCCTGAGCAAAGCGTGGCACGTTGTCAAACAGCCTAAGGAGCTGTGACTCAGGTAGGACTGTAAATATCTTGTTGCTATTAAAGGCAAACGTGTAGTCGGTGTTATCCGCAAGGCCCTCCTGCTGCTTGTCAAGCTTCTGTATCACCTTGATAATACTACCCCCTGACTCCTTAAACAGTAGGTCAATACCCACCACAAGTGGGCCTCCTGAGTTGTAGGTTATGACAGCCTGATTCTTTGAGTTCACCATCCCCTCATTAAGGAATGACTCTGAAGAAAACCGAAAAGGCTTTGGTGCAAATGCAGGCTCAGAGAACTGTGAGGTCGCTGAGTATTGGCTGTCTGCATACTTATACCTGTATCCAAAGCATATGAATCGCTCATCTAGAAAGTCCTCATCCCCCGGAGTAAGGTTCAATGTAAATGTCGGTGCCTCTACAGGTGGCTTCTTAATTACAAGAAGTTCCTCAGTAGTAAATTGGTCTATGTTCGTATCAGGATTCTCATAGTTTCTTTTAACGTTGATAACCCTAGGTGGATTGTAGTCATCGGTAAAGAACAGTTGGTCCTCCACCAAGTCAATCCCTGTAACTAGATATGTTGGATTAAAGTTTAGTGTCGTATCTGTATTGCCACCATCGTCAATACTAATAACGTGGTATATCAATGCGTCTACCTTTAGGTCTATTGACACTATAAGGTCAAGCTTACCTGTAGCTCCAACACTGAATGATGGGTCGTGAACAAGCCAATACAATGTCTCGTTCGCACTATCGTCAAGAGTACCTATACACTTTGCATTGTTACTTAACGCTGTACCGTTGTACTCCAATGATGTAACCTTAGTGTTACCCTTTGAGTTCTCAACGGAGCCTATCTCTGATGCCTCAGTAGAGCCAAGCCTTACATTCAATGCATCAATATACTCACCGTTAGGCACAAGTCTTTCGTCCACAGACTTGTTCATCTTGCCTGATATAAAGTTTCTCTTTAAATTCGCCATTTACTTCATCCATTTGTCCCGGCCTCTTAGGTTCTGTAGTAACCTACCGGGATGAATATTACTCATTCTAATCTTTGCGTTACGCAATAGTGCTGTCTTATTCTTTCTCGCTCTATTAATCATATACTCCTGAACACCATACTTAGAGTTCTGTAGTGCATATGTTATGTACGCATATACATAATCCTCAAAAAGCTTGTTCACCTGAACCAAGCTATCGTCACCATTCTCCATACCGTCAGACACATACTCAAGTATGCACTTCTCGTCAGACATTGATGAGTCAAAGTTTATTACGCCTGCACGCTTATCTATCCTGAAGGTAGGGTTAGCGTTAGCAGTCTCTGTGTTAAGCCCGTAGAACGCTCCTATGCCGTAGTCAAAGTACCAATAGCCATCGTAGTTGTATCCTGACATACCATTGAACTGACTAGCCTCATTTAGATATATACTCTTCTTTGTTCCTATAATCCTATCTACATCCAATCCTGAATACTCAGGCTTTAATATATTCCCGTCTTGGTCAAAAAGAATCTTACAGTTGTTGTCCTGTAGATATGCGTCTGCACTATTAACCTGAATGTTCTCAGTCATTGGTCTTAACACACCATCCTTATATAGTGATATACGAACCCAATTCACAAAGTCAGGAGGTAGAACAAACCTTAGGTTGTCACACACGTCCAACTCTAAAACCTTTATCTCCTTGAACGCATCATAGTTCAGCTCCTGTATACCACGCTTAGCGTGGAACAAGACCTTGTATCTCTCCTCGTTGTTAATCATTGAGTGGTTACCCGTATACATAAGCATATAGTTGTTTACTATATCGTATAGGCTAACGTACTGATAGGAACCCCAATTAGCATTCTCAGGTGCGTTCCCATTATTCTCGTAGTATTCGTATTGTGATATGTATGCCATTATTTCTCTTGTTGGTCGTTATATTGCTCCTCTGCCTTACCAAACTGTACCGCTTGAGTCTCTCTGATAGACATACCTGCGTACTGTAGAATCTTATTTACCAATTCAACTTGGTCATCTAAGCTCAGTTCAAAGTCTTGGTAGTCTGCCTGCCCGGAGTCAAATACAGGCTCACCGTTTGTCAAGGCTACATAGGTCCACTTCGGGTCCTTAGGGTATCTGATGTACTGACACTGTATACCTGAGAACAATGCCGATGGATACGCTGTAAGTATACCACCCTCCTGTGTGTATGCAGGAAACAATCTACTCGGTGCAGTAAGCATTGAGTTGTTAAGCATTGTAATCTTATTCTGAGTAACCTTGTCTAGCTCATTCTGCTTTGGTCCAAAGACCACATACGCTGATGCGTTAGCTGTAAATATATCTGATGATATAACCAATACGGTATCACTCAATACCTGAGTAACCGTAGCGTTCTCTAATGCAGACGGTGTGCGTAGATTAAATACCACATCCCCCACCTTTACACCATCACTAATAAATGTGGCTGTACTATCCTCTAGGCTATTTGCAAGAATAGATGTGGTTGCACCTGTAGCTTTAGTTGTCTCATACGCCAACACCTTATTGATTAGGTAGTAGTCATCACCTGTATAAATCTGTGCAGGTAGATAGAACGTATTCCCTAGGTTGACAGTATTTAATAATGTGCTTGTGGTTGGTAGATAGTTTGTTACACCAAACATCTCAATAACCTCCTCGTATCCCTTCTTAATGTCAGCGTATCCCGTACCTGACTGTCTCGCATTCTCCTTATTAATCTGATAGTTATAATTGAAAAAGTAGTTGTCAAATATATCTAGCTGTGCCTGCTTAGCAAACAGGTTAAAGTCTGATGGAGAGATGTATCCGTAGTTGTTCTTGTTCAGTATAGATAGAACTGTATTTCTTACTGAGTTAATCATTCGTTATCTTCTTTACACAAAGATAAGCAAAAAAAAAGAGGGCTCCTTAAAAGCCCTCCGTTTCATAGTTTAGAGTTAATTATTAATCTAGTAGTTTCTCTAGTACCTTCAATGCCTCAACGCCATCGTCAGTCTGAAGATAGCTAGCTACTGTAGATACTCCCTCGTCTCCAAAGGGAACAACAAGCATTCGCTTCTTATTTGTTGGGGTACTATACCAAACCTCTTTACGGTTCTTTCTATATGTAAGTAGACCACTGTCAAAGAACTTGTTAACCTTAGCCTGAAGCTTTAACATTGGGTCGTTGATGATATCTAAGAAATCCTCAGGATAGTTTCTAGCATAAACTAGAATATCTCTCTTCATCTCTGCGGTAGAAACCTTTGATACATCAATACCAAACAACACAGAGCATACACTCTCAAGCTGCTCTAATGAAAGGCTACGTGCCTCTATCAATGCATCTACCTCTAGGTTTAATACCTCAATATCTTCAGACGCATCCTTCTCGTCATTAATCTCTGTGAATGATTTACCATACATAGGATGTAGATTTAAGAACTGCTGAAGAATCTGATTTTGTTTTGATACGTGTAAGAATCCATCCTCGAATATAATAGGCTCAACGATAGCGTTACCGTCCTGCTCATCTTCGAATGGTGTCTTTTGATTGACGGCATAACGTAAAGGTCTGTTTATTCCTTTATCGTCATCAAACCATAATAGTGGGTATCTTCTTGTGTTACGTGATGGTAACATAAACGTTAGCGGTGCTACGTCTCTTGTAAGCCTATAACTTTTGCTTACGAACTTTTCTTTTGTTTTCATTTGATATAATTTAAAATTTAAAAAATAAAGGGGTGCCCTAAGACACCCCTCTTGGTTTTATAACTGTTCCTACTCTTGGAATAAGAAGAAGTTGTTTGCCCCTAAGGTACATACCGCTCGCTCAGAAAGGAAGTTAACCTCCATTGCATCTAAGTCAGAAGTACGTGCCCCTCCTGCTGAACCTGTAATCCAAGTCTTGTATCGTCTGTCTTCAGTCTCTGAAGCTCTGTAACGAACGTGTAGGAATGGACGCTTAGCGTTCTTTCCAAGGATTTGGTCATACACAGTAGTTGAACCTGCAGGAACTAATAGTCCGTTTACACGTCCTGAACCTGCTCCTGTTGGTAAACCACCTCGCATTGTTGGGTCGTTTAGGTATTTCCAATCAGACTTGTAGAAGTCATAACCTCTACGGAATCCTGTGAAACCTAAGTTAAGCGCCATCTCTTCGTCATTGTCAAACAATCCGTAAGATGTACCACCTGCTCCGTAAGAGTTTTGAGCTGCTAACATATCGTCAATGTCAAAACCAAACTGTCGGTCTAGGAAGATAACGTTCTCCTCGATAGAACCTTGCTTGTCAAGACGTGAGATGATAGCATCAAAGTCTGCCAAAGCTACAGGGTTACCACCTGACCATACGTTACCTCTGTTCTCTACTGAGTAGAAGATACCTTCTGAACCTTTGAAACCTGCTGCTACTGCACCACCTGCTGCTTCTGCAGGGACTGCCTCAATCATTGCAGTCTCTAAGTAGTCATCGAAACGTAAACGAGTCTCGTGCTCAGACTTCATATACCATAGGTATCCGTTTGCTCCGTTCTCAGTTGTTACCTCAATCCATCCAATCTGTGCCATATCAGAACCTGATACTGCATACTTATCTTTTAAGATAATTGGAGAGTTCTCAAAGATTAAATCGTCAGCCTCTAAGGAACCTTGCATTCCGTTTGTTCCTTTCTTGAACTCAGAACCGTAGATGAATACAGAAACGTCTGCGTTACCTACTCCTGTTCCTGCTGTTACAAGACCACCTGCCTCATAGAAAGCTACAGTGAAAGTGTCTGCAGTTGGAACCGCTGTTACGATACCTTTGTTGCTACCTGTTCCTCCGTTCTGAACAACCATAACCGTCTGTCCTACACGGATAGCGATAGATGGTGTACCTAAAGCTCCTGCTGTTGAACCTGCAGGTGCAAGGTTATCGTTCACTTGGAATGTAGCGGTGTCAGCATTTACTAATGCCGCTGTACCTACGTCTACATACTTAGTATGTAATCTTCCTTGCTCTGCCCATTTGATAAGGTCTGAGTTAGAAGGCATCTCTGCACCTACTAATCGTAGGAAAGATGAAATTGTTCTGTTACCATAACGCTCGAATTCTTTCTCGTATGTATCAGGAAGATACTGATTCAAGAAATCAAAGTTGGTAATGTAATTTGTTGCTGTGGGAATCTGCGTTGCAGATGGCTGCAAGTCAAATCCCGGTGTTGCATCTACTGCCATTTTGTTTTTTGTTTTTTATTTATTTTTAATACTTCTAATTTT
>Ga0102854_1000271_pt1 | contig 17498 bp, 25 predicted proteins | sample Colrivmet1370A02_FD_84502 | JGI IMG/M metagenome (GOLD analysis project Ga0102854, IMG submission 84502) | Estuarine microbial communities from the Columbia River estuary - metaG 1370A-02 | ecosystem: Environmental > Aquatic > Marine > Intertidal zone > Estuary | place: USA: Columbia River... | reverse complement strand
TTGTTTATACGAACTAGGATTTGATTACCACTGTCATCATACGTAACCTTCTTACCTAAAAGAGAGGCTATCGTAGTAACTCTGTAACTTTTACCTAAGAAATCTTGAAGTACATTTTTAGCAAAGTGACTAGGGGCTGCAGCTATTATATGATCAGGGTTTAATCCCTTTAGGGCCCTATTTATAGAATAACTCTTACCTGTTCCTCCTCCTCCTTGTACTAGAAAAAATCTTTTAGTGCCTCCGTCTTTGAGGTATTTACCAATATTAACTACCATATCGGCTTGCTCGGTATTTAAACCATCAATTCTTTTGTCGTCATCATAATGCCCTGTAGTTATAACCTCTAAGCTTAATCCAGTTTCCTGGGGCTCTAGATCATACAGGTCATTCAGAATTCTACGTTGCGCCAATTTCTTTTTAAAGATATTAGGCTCCGAGTTTGAGTTTGAAGAATCTTCCATATGTCGATATTTTATTTCTAATGTTAATATTATCTTTAAAGCTGATCACATTTATGCTTTTCGTCTTCGTATTGAAGGGAAAATTAAATGAGTCAGTTCCATCTGTAATTATTACCACTTTTTTACCTACGAATTCCTCCGAAGTTAGTATATTAGATGTGTCAACTTTAGTTCCACCAAAACTAAGTACTATATTCATGTCTTTAATATAGTTCTTGTTATAGTATGCGCGATCATTGATCTTATTTGATACATACAGCCATTCTATCTCATAATCATTTTTGAAAGCCTCATTTAAAATGTATGCTTTTAATGCTTTTATATATGGTATATAGTTTTGCATTGATTGAGTAGAATCCTGTAGCACATATAATTTCTTATCTGCGTAATCTGGTAGTTCTAAATTCTTATTAACATCTAATTGACTGGTGGCTAATTTGTAAGAAAAATCTGGCCTTACTAGGTCACTCACAGAGGAAGTCTTTACAACTTCTCCATAAGATGAGATTTTTCTAATGTCCTTTCTTGAGTCTGAAGTGAATAATTCATTGAATAACAATAGGTTAGATGATATATCACCTACACCTTCTTGATACAATGTATATAACTCTTCATAATCAAAGTCTTCTGAAGACAGTAATTTATTGTCTCCTGATCTGTACTGTGATATTATACCGTCGTTTAATCCGCGCAAATCAATGACGCGTTTTAGCTTCTGATAGAATAGCACCGTTGAATAACACAATGAATCCCCTTTAAATCTAAATAAGTCAAATCTGTTCAGGAAATTTTCTAACTCTGAATTCTTTTCATAGAATGCATTAGTTATATTTCCTTCTATATAAACCCATGAGAATAAATTGAAGAGTAATTTTAATGTTGCCATAGATACATATCCTGTTGGATCTGAGTTATTAAGCTCTGCTTGTATCTGCGTTCTAAAATTACTATCATCAACCATCGGATGAAGTTTAATCATTGCTTATCTGTTTAAAGATGTCATCAATTTGTTTAAATAGCATAGAGGAAAAATCTTTACTACCTGATATATTGGTAATATTGTTCTTCGTATTTACTACAGGCATCAGCAAATCATCGGTTACTTTAAGCATGCTCAGCTTCTTTTCAATATATAATACAGCTAGTCTGTAATCATTCTTACCCCTCAATTTTTCAACGATATCCTCCAGCTCTACTAATAGATTCTGTACAGATTTCTTATTGAATTCTTGCTTGGCAATTTCTTGAATGTTTTTAATCGTGTCTGTATTAATAGCGAAATTATCTATAAAGCTAATTCCCTTATTTAAGTATACGTCAGTAATATTTAATGCCACACGAGGTGATACCGTATTACTAAACTCTTCATGATTTGTAGCAAAAAGCTTAGCCATAAAATATAACATTGCTTCTTGTACTTCTGGGTAGACTAATTGTAGAAGTGCATAGTAATCCTTAGATGTATATGTATTCCACTTAACCTCCACTTGTAACGGAAATCTTTCTTCATAGAAAGCTCTTTTACTTTCATCATCAATAACTTCTTTAGCAGATTTATTTGCTGCTATAATCATAGTTGGTATTAATGACTCTACTTTACCGTCTTTATTTCTGAAACCTCTCTCAGTTAAAATATCTTTTAAAGCTGCGGCTGTAGATGGTAATATATCAGTGAATTCTTCTCCTATCAATATACCCGGCTTACAAAATATAGAGTCTTTAAAATTAAGTTCATATCTGCTCTCTTTTATTAACTTATCCATATTAGGTATACCTAATAAAGCATCTACAGGCATATCCTTATATCCTATTACAGAATGATAAGGTATCTTATAGATATCTAGTATATATTTAATCAAAGCACTTTTACCGTAACCTCCTGGCCCACTTAAAAATACATTCATATTCATTAACAATCCTGTATAGATTGCTCTCGTTGCTTTACTTTGATAAACAAATTTCTTATCAACTTCCTTCATCAGGTCAGGGTAAGATATTTCATTAATCCTCTCTTTTACCATTTCACATACTTGTGCATTGGTAGTACATTTGTTTAAATCAAGTTTCTCCATTATAAAATTTCTTCTATATCATCAAAATCCTGCTCATCTTCCATCATCTCCATATCATCATGAAAAATAGTAATCTCGTCCCAGTTAATACTTGAGTCCACAGTAGGTTCTCCTAATGTAAATTCATGCTTCTTACCTTCAGCTTCAGTGCTAAGTAACTTAACTAGTTGATATTGCTCCTTAAAAAGTTTGATTGCTTGAGTTTTATCTAGTAACATAGATGTATCTACAACAAAATCTTTAAGTGCATCACTTTTAATCTTCTTTGTCAACCTGGAAATTCCATTGTCTTCCTTGTACTTATCTAAAAATACTTTCTCTTGCTTCTTTCCTTGTTTATTTCGAAGAATCTCAGTGTGCCATTCAACATAGAATTCTTTTACAGCAGTCATTGCATCGTCATATCCTAAGCCTGCCTTCATTATAGCGTCAACTGGTACCTTAGCGGCACTAGCACCTGCTCCAAAACATCCAGGAATATTATCTGTTGAATCTCCTGTAATTATTTGTATACATAATTTCTGTAGGGCTACAGTTTCTTCTACATATACAGTAGTTCTTTTAATATAGTCATAAAACCACATGTCAGGGATTTGGAATAAATCTTTATCCGGAGACGCTATAGTTACTTTATTGTACTTACCTCTGTATTTTTCAGCTGCAATTGCACAAGCATCATCTGCTTCTATATTAAGACAAGGTTCAAAACCCCAGTGCTCTTCCATTCTCTTTAGTAGAATAGGCGCCCAAAATTCAAACCACTCTGGTTTATCATCAGCCCTATTTGCTTTATAACCTTTAGTTATTGCTATGTTCTTTCTAAAGTTATGGCCACCTTTTCCTCCGAAGAATCCTTGATAGTTCCTAGAGCCAGTAGCTATAAGTATATCTGTAATGAATTCATCAAGTTTAATGATTCCGATCGGTTCAAGCGGCATTTCTGCTAGCTCATACCCGACAACATAGATAATTGAATCTGCGTCAATTAATACTAAGTTTTCGTTGCTTTTATCGGACATTATACAATAAGGGTTCTACCTACGTGTCCAAAAAGATCCTCTTTAATAGATAATTGTCCTACACTATCCTCCTCAGTATGAGAATCTATTAATTCATCCTCATCTATCTCTTCAACTTTAGTTGCAAATCTCCAAAATACATAAACATTAGTATCGTCCACACAGTCTGCAGGGATCCATTCAGCTATTGCTAAGATTCCATCCATACCTACTAATCGTTTTGATACAACTACATTTACTGTTGTATTTTTTTCTAATGCTAATTCTTTAGCTACTTCCATAGCTTCAGCTTTAGTTCCAGTATCTTCTTCAAGAGTTTCATTAGAATCTGTTCTATAAGAGTTCACTGTTTCCCATACTTTAGTACCCTTAGTTACAATGTTATGCATTATAATACGGGATTCATCTTTTAGTATAGGTTTGTGATTATATAGAGCACCTCTAATAGTATACTCAGATAACTTGTTATTCACAAATAATCCGTGTAGAACTTTAGAATGTTTTAATATAGCGCCATTGTTAATACTCTCAGGTTCAAGATGGAGTGCGGTCTCTGGCTCTAGATTATAAATATCTAGTCCTTTTTCCTGTTTAAGGTTGTTGAAAGCTATTCCCATAGTTTCCCCCATAACCTTATATACCTCAACAGTTGAGGTGGTTACTTTTCTATTCGCCATGTTTATTTTTGTTAATGATTAAATACCGTCAAGCAACTTATTACTTAATGACGCGTGTCTCATAAGTCGTATGACACGTGTTTTAGTAAAGGTTATATTGACTTTGGTAACATTTAGATTTTTTGCTATTTGCTCTGAACTTAGCTTCTCAGCATTGTTTAAACCAAATAAATGTTCTATTATGTAAACTTCTTTTTCATTGAAATCACTAAGGACGTTATTGATGTTGGTCTTTAATACGTCTATAGATAGTTTGTCTTCAATCTTATTAAATTCACTAATATTTGTATGGTAAAGTAATTTTTCAGGGAGCTCAAATAAACCCGAATCGGAGTCAAGTTTTGATAGATCAGTAAAATAATTAGTAGCTGTATTCTCTACAGTTAGGTATCGTTGGATATCCTCTTCTAACATATCAATTTGATCTACCTCTTTATGACAGTTTTCTTTTACATACATGTCGTAAAAGACCTTCTGATTTACAGGAACCCTAATAAAACGATAGACAGGCTCTTCTAAAAATATACGTTTCTTCATCCATATATGGGCGAAGTACATAAAGCTTGTTTCTCTTGCCGGGTCAAATTTCCTAATGCTGTCCAGAAGACCGAGGAAGATACACGAACGTAAATCGTCGTCATCCTTTATCTCTGTTTTCTTTGAGTACTTCTTAACCATGAATTCCACGAAAGAAGTATACTTATTGACTAGGGTGTTCTCTGCTCGAGAATCTCCGGCTTGTGCACGCGCAATTAATTCTAGGGTGTGCTTGTTTGTTTTACTAGGGTTTGTGCTCATTTAAAATAAATTATAGGCGATCTTCAATCTCCTGTTTTTGTTTATTTAATTCTGCAATTACCTGGTTCTTCATTTCCTCCCACTCATTATCTAATAATTTAGCATAATCAGATGGGTGATACATACCTCTACTTACAGCAAAGTGACCTCCAGTTACCATATAACGACGGCATCTAATTGCTCCGTCACCATCATGTCTATCAATATCAGCAACTGCGCCAATATCCTCAGGTGCAACTAAACAGTCAACCATGTAAGAAGACTTACCTCCAAAGTTTTGAACATAGTAGTATCCACCTAAGTGAAGACCCTTACATCCCCATTGATCATCGTTAGTATTAACTTGACCAAATCCTGTAGTAAGCTCGTGGATTTTCCCTACTTGAATAGTATGCGCTAATGCAGGCTTCTCGCTTGCATCATCGATATCTTTACTAGTAAAAGGGTCTCCACTTTGACGCATACATGGCGGCTCAAATAAGAATTCTTCAGCTGCCTCAGGCCAATCTAATTCATCCTTAGTAATCTCACCTGTAACTTCATCAACTTCGAGTTTACGTTCGTACTTGTTAACTTTTTTGATAACTTGCTCACCATTCTCATCTTTCTCAACAGTGTACTTCTGGTCAATAAGAGCAACATATTTAAATGCAGCTAAGATACCTTCCTCAGTAATGTTAATTTGATCGAACGTCGCTAATTCTCTAGCTACACCTTCAGAATAACCTTCGTCTTCCATTAATTTGGTAATAGCTTCTCTGTCAACGTATTGAGCTTTTAAGTATTTTACCATTGTAGCAACTTTTTTAGGGTTGTGAACGTAAAGAGTGTTACGCATTAAACGTACCCAGAAGATTAACCACGGCTTAGGAGAAATTCCTTTGTCGTTAGCTTCAATCATCTTGTCTACGAAAAATTGGTGGACAGGTTTCTTGCCTGTTTTACCTTTACTAATTACATGGTAAGTATGTTTTTTCTCATCATAAGAAAGATCCCCCTTCAACACTTCTGTTAAAGAGTTTGTATCGGTCGACTTTGCAGATTTAATATCAGTTAGTGTCGCCTCAAGTATTTCTTTAGCCTCAGCATGTGTTTTTGCTTTATTATAGGCTTTAGACTGACCTGTTAATGAGTCTCGCAACTCGTCAGTGTACTTAACGGAATAGGTTTCTTTACCAATCTTCCCAGTTAAGTATTCAATTTCGTTAATTTTAATAACATTAATTGTAATCATAATTTATACTTATTTATTTATTAATTAATTAATTTTACTGGCCTCTTCGCGTTCTTTAGATTGCACTCGAAGGTAGTTTTCTTTCTTATCGTTAATACGAGAAACAGTCTTTTCTATCTTCGCATTAAAGGTACTACTTTTTATTTTAAAATCGGCAAAGGTTCTTTGAAGATATCTAAACGCAGTATAACTAAAGTCTACAGAAGTCTTAATATTTTTTCTATAAAGATCTGTAAGGCCTAATTGAGTACTACTGTCAAGGAATACTTCGCCAAGAGGAGTGAATGAAAGATCTCCAAACTCTATTTTATAAAGTTCATTAGATAACATTTTTACACCCGGTAATTTATAAAAGCGTTTAAAGTTATCTGACGAAAACCCTATTACTTCTACATCATCAGCTAATCTACCGTTAGATTTTCTAAACATTGTCTGAAAAGTTTCATCAGATAAAGGATAAATAATAGCTCCAGAACCTTCTAACATTGACTCATCGTAGTAATTTCTATACGTTGACCTTGTTGTAGAATGTTTGTTACCTATTACTTTACCAGCTAGTCTAGCTTTTTCTGCGGCATTCATATATCTATGGCTGTGAGCCTCTTCCTCCATTTTTGCTAACTTAGTAAGTTTAGATTTATCTATCTTACCCTCAGTTATTACCTTAGCATAAGCAGCTTTAGAATATCTATATACTTCTCCTAGCAGAACATTTTTCCAATTACCTCTTCTATAAGCATCGTCCATATACATCTCCATTCCTCCGGCAGTTTTAATATCCTTTTCTACCTGCTCATATAATGATTCTCTAATATAAATGACCTCTATCTTTTGTTCATCAATACTAAATGTATCAGCAACATATCTAGCTATACCTCCAATCTTAGTCTCTCCTATATAAACAACTACTTCATTATTAGAATTCTTAGGGCTCAAATGGCTAATATACTCTTTACTTAGTGCATTATTATAAGAAGTATCCTGGAAACGTGCTGTTCCCCAACTACTTATACGTTCTGTTGATGTGAAGATAAAATCTTTCTTCATTGTATCATCATTCAATTGCACTGAAGCTTGTCCTATATTAAACTTTCTGTATGCATTCTCAATCTTAGATATGTCAATAATCTTATACAGCTCAGCGATACCACTAATGGCATTCTTATTTCTAAAGTTGGCTAATAAGGTAAGGAAATCAGGTAAATTCTCTTCACCTTTTATCTTATCTTCAATTAAATCTGTAACAGTCTCCTGCGCAGTAAGGAACATATTCTTAATCGCGTCTCGCGTTCTAGTATTCCATATAACATTCTCTCTTGAAGGAGTAACGTCTACTTCATTAATGTTCATAATAAACGATACATTACCTGAATACTTTTTCATCTCAAGCTCTTCGAAATTGATAGTACCATAAGATATCATCACATCCGAGTCTGGCCCAGGCTTTAATAGTATTTGTGGTACAGCATAGTAATCAGATTCACCTACTAAAATTTTAGGCGTAGAAAACAAAACCTTGTTGGAGATATCTCTCTTATTAGGTTCTAAGTAGTCTAAGTGGGCATCTTTCATCAATAGTTGAATATTTTTAATAAACCCTAATTGATTTTCTATACTGTTAATAAAGTCCATTTTTCTATGTCTTTTAACTTCAGCTTCAGCGGTAACACCGTTCTTTAATTTAGTATTACGATAATAACATCTATACTCCTGATCTGTACCTTCAAAAAATACTTCTATATCGTTAATAGTTCCATCATCCTCAAATTTATCTATTGCAGATGCTACATGATCTTTAAATATATTAAAAGAGTATTCTCTTCCATTATATCTTGATGTAACAGTGTAGAAATCAACTCCTGTTGACAATAATGATTTAGCACCTAATCCGAAAGAACCTAACTGGTTCGTACTAAGTCTTTTTGTGCTATAACCAAGGTCAAAATAGTTAATTAATCTGGCTCCACCCAGCCCTACTCCTTCATCTATAAACTTAATTCTGTCTCTAGTCGCAGTGTCATTATCGATGTATAATATGGTAACCATATCATTGTCGCTTAGCCACTTCTCAGAATAATATTCAGGGTTGAAACTTGATCCGCTGAATTCTGATCCCTCCTTTTTTATGTAGAGGTCCTCTTCTTTTAATTCCCCACTAAGAATTTTTAAAGAATTATTACGTTCTGTTATCGAGTCTAAACAATTAGAGACAATCTCTCTAACAGACGATTTGAATGGGTACATATACTGTGTCTCTTGCAGTACGCTAAACATGATGGATTCTGAGCCTGCATGTATACCTTTTTTCCGAGTACTGTCCCCAATTCCTTCGGTGGATTTAACGTTTGCTATCATAAATATAGTGCTTTTTATTGATTAATACTAATTTTAAGGACACTATATGTACCTATCTTCAAGGTATGGATTCTTTTTCATATAGAAATTTATAATCCCTTTATAGTCCTCATAAGCATCTTTATAAGTCTTATGTACAGTGTCATGAATATTAAAATACTCATCTGAAATTGTTCCATCATAGCGAAAAATAACTCCTCCAACTACGAATGTACAATACTCTTTCCAGGAGATGTCCCCTCTTTGAACAAGGGCTCTAGGAATTCTAAAAGAATCAGCTATAAAGTCTATAATTTTCTCTATGGCTATTTCTCTAATATTCTCTAGTTTACGCTCTTGAGCATGTTTAGCTTTAATACGTTTCTTTACCATTGCTATTTCTTCAGTAGTCAGCATCATATTAGAGGCTACTCTAACTTCGCTAGCTCTTGAATAACTTGCATAAAAAGGATCTGCATGAAATATATTTACGTTATAGTCCTTTCTCCAATTTTTAGTGCAGGTAGCGGTTACTCCGGTACTTACTAGATCTTCATAGCTAGCATACCCTAAGGCACTAGCTACCATTTTTTGGTCTTCTGTTACCATTATGCTTGATTTCTTTTTAATCTGTATTTTAATTTTCGTACTTCCGGGTCTCCCAACTGCCGTAGTAGTCTAAAAAAAGGCTTTGTCATATAGGAGCTATCTCCCTTAGACGCCATAGCATAGTATGAATTTAAAATTTCGTGAGGTACACCTGACTTAACTTCTTTTTTATACTTCGCATCGAAGATTATTTCTGCAATGCGTCTCTCCAATAATTTAGGATCCTCCGTCTCTTTGAAGGACTTAAATATAATTGTCTCTAAGTTCTCATTATATATATCATTCAATGACTCTTGTGGAGTTACTTTAGATAATATCTTTAATAAGAATTGTATTAGTTTTCTTCTCATTCTTGTTCCCATTTTAAACAGATGTCACTAAAAATTACTCGTACCTTATCTACAAGTTCATCTAGTGTACCACTGTTGTCTATAATATAATCAAATCCCTTATAGTCATCTAAACTAGTTTCAGACGGGTGATTACTTACCATTCCTGCTCTGTTAGTATTTACTCTAATAACAAAACCCTTTTTCTTTTTGATAGCTTCTGCTTCATTTACAAACCGTGTATCTGGAATTAACCACATAGATTCTTCAAATTCGTATTCACTTCCTCTAGCTGAGTAAGGTACATATTTACTAATTAAACTATATACCCATACATTAGGGTGAATAGTTAATCTACCTCCTTCAGTACCCACTTGTTGCATAACCATTCTAGGTGTAAGAAGCTCACTCTCAAAACTAGATATCTGAAACCTAGAGTCAAATTTATATTCTTCCTCTGCTTCTTCTTTTGTATTAAAGTAAGGGGTCATTCGACCATTATTTGTATTAGAAACAACCTTGTAGTGAATTCCAAACCATCTTCTCCACTCTTCTCCTAAGGGTTTATTCTTAAAATCAATGTCTTCAAGCTGTTCTCTTGTACACCCTATCATTATACAGACACAATCTTTTACACCGTCAGCCCACCGTTTAGTTTCCCATTCAGAAGCTGTTCGATTACACCCATCCATAACAGTATCATGTTCTTCTTTCCACTGTTGGTAAGTAAGTTTGTCCTTGACTGCATAAGGGTCAGTGAGGTATTGTATAATTAAAGCTACAGTATCTTTTCCAGACTGCATTTTGCCTGATATTCCTATTATTGCCATTATATTCCTAGTTTTATTAATTCGTCACAATCCACACATACAGTAGAATCAGGGGCTATTCTTCCTGGGCCCCATGAATAGTTTACTTGCGCTGTTACTTTATGAGGACATTCCTCTCGTAAGGCACTTCTTTCCTTTTCTAGCCTTTCTATAGCTAGATTAAGCGCATTGGCCCTACCTCGTATGTAGAGCCGCGCTTTATTTTTTGTTACATATGCCATATGCGCCTACTTTTTATCGTTTGCGCCTACTTTTCTAGCTCCTTTTTCAGCAAACCATTTAGTTAAGTAGGGTACTTCGATGTGACCTAACATAAGTTTCATCATAAATACTGATCCTTCAGTAGTAAAAATTATGTATATAATACCAGCTATTAGTACTGATAACCAGTCACCTGACATTACAGGTTCCCACACAATCTTTACAAGAAAGATCTGATTCAATAACCAAATACCGTTAGAGCCCCAGGCAGCCTTTCTATGATAACTAGGATCTCCACTGTTTCTAGATCGACTAGTAAATGTAAAAGCCATGTTCTGTATAAAAGATACTGCGGCTAATGCTATGTAAATTAAAATTTCTGTCATTATTCTCTAAGTTTTGTTGTTAAAAATTTATTTAATTCTTCCTTTTCTATATAGCTATTTACTATATTCCAAGGACTCTTCTCTTCTCCAGAAGATATGCGCAAATGTTTAAAAAAGTAATTAAGCATATTTTCCATCAATTTACCGTCCTTATGATCTCTAGGGATATTATCAAGTTCCCCATCCTCGTCATAGTACCCTAATACTAAAAATCCAAAATTAGAGTTTTCAAATACCCATTTATTTCTATTAATAATAGGAACTAATTCTGCTTTATATACATCCCATATAGACCTAGTTGTCATATCAAATAGTAACTCAGCCCTATCATCCATTATTGTTTTATCAAAAGTATGGGCATAGGTAATATTCTTATAATCTCTATGTGTAAGTTCGGCTCTATTTCCATAGGCATGTTTCTTAACTAGTTCTAAAAGATCTTTTTCTGTATTGTATGGAGATAGTAATATTTTCTTACCATCTTTACTATAATCAAACTGAATAGACTCATTTTGTAATAGACCATTTTGCCAATAAAAATCAGCCTTTTGTTCTTGTCCATGTTTAGAGTATGTAATTCGTATTTGACTTTTCTTACTACCTTTAGATTTAGGCTCCTCTTTTAAAGCCTCTATCAGATTATTTAACGTGTTCTTTGACATCTGGTTTAGTTTTAAAAGTTACTTCTCCGTGGCTTAGACCTATTTTTCCAAATGCTATAGCCTGATCAAGGTAAAATTTTTCTCCCCCATCTACAAGTTTAGTCATTTTATAGTACCTATCACTGCGTTCTTGCATACCATCCATAGTATGATCAGGACCAAATACTGTGGCTCTAATGCCATAGAATTGGTGTAATCTATGAATGTCAGCTCCGTCATATCCTAATGCCATCAAATCATCTATAATAGTTGGCTTGATTGATTTAAGAAAATTATTAAGAAATCTCCTTATATTATCTGCTCCAACAGGGTTAGCTGAGTGAACATAAAATTTAGGTAGGATAGTATTATTATCCATACAATAGTCTGCAAGCCATTTAGCACAATCCATACCTGTTTTTTCTTGGTAGTTTTGTGCGTCTTGGTAAGCTTTGCTAGCTTCATAATTACTCCAATACTTTTCAGGGGTATAATGCTCATCAGCTAAGTCATGATCAAATGAAATAAACCCTGGCATTCCGTTCTCTGTTATCCACGCAGTAAATTCAGCATAGTTTTTTACCCATGCTATGTCTACAAAATGAGGTTCTAGAATATTCTTAGTAATATAATCAGCCCAAATTTTTTCTTTAGGATCCCTCATATCATCTAACCATAGAAACTTCATCATATCGTATCTCCTTTATGAAAGTGACACTGTCGCGGTACTGAATCAGCTCTACTACTTACTGGCGCTTTACCTGTAAACCTAATACGCTTATTCATTAACTGATCAGGATTTTCTAACAGCTCTTTTCTATCATCGTGTGTAAAACCATTAAATGATACAGTAAGAATATTACCGTTATCCATTTGAACCTTAAGTCCTTTAGCCATTCCACTTCCTTCTCTATCATCTTGTTTCTTAGAAGTTTTACTACGTCCAAAAGCATTTACAGTCTTAGCTATGCCATCTTTTACTACCGTACTTTCTTCTATGTCGATAACAGTTCCTTCCCATTCTTTATTACCATCAACTACTTTATACCCTTGAGCAGCGTTGATAGTATATCGCCCAGATTTATATTTAGCGTCTAATCTAAATAAAGCTAATCCTTCTTCATCATCTATTATAACCTGGTCGAATGCTTGATACATTCTATCTACATGGTCAAATTTATTCTGTAAGATAAGTTGAGCTTTACCTAAGTCTTTAGAAGCAAAAAGATCTATTAAACCTTCATAACGAGCCCATTTACCTCTTTTATCTCCGTCTCCTAAATAGTGGTCAAATACATAAAATTGTAATGAATCATGCCAAGTAGTTAACCATTCAACAGTTCTACCTGGGTATCTCCATTTTACAGCTTTCTTACCTATCTCACCTGTTAAAGTACCTGCAGGATATTCTTTTCCTTTAGATATTTCAATGGTCCCCTGCTTAGTTCTTTTCCATAGAGCAGTATACTCCTTTACCTTATCTGCTGAAGTTACATCCTCCGCACGGAAGAAATGCATTACTTCTGCAAACGTCATCTCAGGAGAATAAAACTCTGCTTCAACAACACCCCAATGTTGGGATTTCTGGTTAAAAGCTTTTGCCATTGCCTGTATTTGTACACTAGGAATTACTTTTAATTCTCTACTATAGGCCGGTATTTCCCCATCAATATTAGCCTCAGGGTCCCCTTTAGCTATCAATTCTACTCTACCTCCGTCTTTCTTAGTAGAATAGCACCACTCCTCAGCATTCTTTAGTCTCTCCTCATAATCAGGAGTAGTTCCTGAAGGCTCATTTGGTAACAAACAAGGCTTCCACTGAGATAGATACTTTATACCTAAATTATTTTTTGGCTTCATATTCCTTAGTTTTAATTTGTTCTAATAATGCTAGTACTGCATCTTTAACATATAGTCCTGCAGGAAGTTGCACTCTAGTACATCCTTCCTGTTTTCCTAACTCATCTAACCATAGGTCCCAATTTTCATTGAGTAATTCTATGAAAGACTCTGTGTTTTTACGCTCAGCATATCTCCTTAGAAATTCTTCTTTAGAATCCTTTGTAGGGTATAGTAAGCTAAATCCAAGACCTTCTTTTACTAATGCATCTCTAACTTCTTTATGACTAGATACTAAAATAACATCCACATAGCCAATTCTTTTTTTAATATGTTCTATGTAATTAGCTGGAAAATTATCCTTAGGAAATCTACTGCTATCACTGTCAGAAATTACTAGTCCTGTGTCGTTATGCATAGTAAGATATGTCTTACCTGTTCCGGGAAAAGCTGATACTAAAATAGTATTCATCCTATCCTATAATTTTATCAATCTGTTTAACTACCCCGTCATTAGATAAAGCTTCCTTTGATATTAAATCAGAAGCCTCTTTTAGTGCTTTTATTGCATCTGATATTTGAGCAGATTTTTCTCCTAATGCAATATTCTTGTTCTCTAAATTAGTTTTCATTGTTGTAAAAACTGATTTAATTCCTTTTGATTCTTCTACTAAGCTACTAGCCTCTTCAATCAACGTTTTTTTCTCTGCTGGTTTATCTATTCCCCACATAATTTAATTATTATTAGTTATTGTTATTATTTAATATTAAAGTTCAAACTCTTCCCAAATTTCTGGGGAGTATCCCCCATAAGAATCTTTTATATACTTAAGAGCAGTCCTACGTTTAGGAAGAGAAGTTTTTTCTGAAACTGCCCTTTTTCTAGATTTTATATCTTCTATAGTTTGTACTCTAGCTTGCAGTTCTTTCATTGAAACATCGCTTATCTCCACTTCTGCCATTTCTTTAGCAGATAATCCTCTTGATCTTTCTTCTACTACTGCGTGCGCATCAGCTAGACTAGCCATATAGCCATTTCTAACTGGGAATTGTACACCTTTTGGAGGATTTACAGGCTTAATTTTTGGCTTATTTTGGAATATTATTAAAAGATCCTCAAGTGTTTTAACAGAGCTTACCATTTTATTTCCTCACCGCTATAAGCTTCAACTTCTTTATCAGCTTTATACTTCGCTCTTCTTTTAGCAAGTCTTGCTTCTTTTAAAGCCTCTTTTTTTATGCTTTCTGCTTTAGCTGCTGCTCTTTTTTCTCTTCTCCTTTTATTCTCCCTATCTCTTTGTTCTTGACTAATAGGCTTTTTAGGAATCATTGTAAATGTTTTTAATAGGTCATTAAGAGTTTTTACCTTAGGCTGTTTTTTTGATATCATAGTTTAAATATATGTGTTATAAAAGTAAGCCCGATCATTAAAGCTACAAAAATAGGTATTACAGTTAGTCCTATTACGTATCCATCCCAAAAGGTTGTTAAATTTTTATTGTAGCACTCATTAGCTAATCCATACTTTGTTATAGCTGCTACCATTATGCCAAGAAAAGCACAAAAGAATTGCCATAATACTATGTATCCTATAGGCTTCTTAGCTTTCTCTAAATAAATGTTCATATTCTTCATCGTCTTCGAATTTAAAATGTTTGAAATGTGGTTGATATCTTACAGGGCTATCAGGATTTATAAAAGGGTTATTAATCCATGGTATACATTGGGCCAGCTCATGGACAGTGATGTCTTTTTGTGGCGCCCATAGTAATTGTATAACGGTTTCATTTGATGCTAAACCAAGAACTTGAGTCCCATCTAAATATTTTACAGTATTTGAAGTAGTGTCCAAAAATGATATAGTTTCGTTAGTAGTAGAAAGAGTACAGTTAGTGTTACCAATACTACTTACTGTTCCCCAGTTATGTATAGAAGAATCTATATAAATCTGTCTATCTATAAGATATTGCTTTACATTTGCTCCTGGATGTAGAATATATAGTTCATCAGCTGTGAACTTTCTTTTATCCATATTATTACATCCTTGAGCAGTAATAACCTCATCTTCATCTATATCTACTATTACATATATTTTTTTGACGTCTTTTTCAAGGTCAAGGTGAAATTCTTTTGTAGACACTACATCATTAATATATGTCTTCTTTAAGTTTAGTCCCATGATTCTATTTCTTTTAAGTTGATTTTCTCTATTAATATTTGATTAGGTTGATTTTTCCGTAGCCAGTCCTCAGGTTTAAAACCCATCTCAACTGCCTTATCAAATAATTTTATGTCGGCAAAATCAATATCTATAAAATATTTCATTATAGTTAGTTTATGAACCATTTGTTTGTTCATATACAATATTCTTACGTTTGCCATAAAGTTTAAATTAAAAAGGCCCGACAGAGTATGCCGAGCCTATAAGATTAAAGGATTACCCAATCAGTGGATAAAACGTCAGTACTACTAGGACACCATGTCGCGACATCATTCTGTGCGGTTTTCAGGGCCATATACTGTCTGTAGGGAGTTTTGTCACCGAATTTAGCAATAGCAGCCTGGGTTAAAGACTTGTATTCTGCTGCTTTAACTAGATAAACAAACATACCTGAAGCGTTCCATCCATCACGAGCTATCGATTTACCTGCTTTCAACGCTTTAACAGCATCTCCGAAAGTATTAATAATAGCTTGATCTTCGAAAGTATGGAGTATTTCTTCATCTGTATCTAATATAACCCAGTCATCAGCTAAGGCATCACTCCCAGAAGGAGAATAACCATAGATAGTGTTGTTTGGGTATACTAAAGCCAGTTGATTTTCATAAGTGATATGATTAAAGAAAATAGGGTCAACACTAGGTTTTCTAGCGCCTTCAAGATCATTGTGACGATCTAGCAATACTTTCTTAACATTTCCAGGAAGACTTTGCATCTTAGGAACTGTTGTCATATCAATTTGAGCTGGTACCTGTTTAAAAACAAATAATCCTGCTCCATTCCACCCTTGTCGGGCAACTCTTTTTCCTAGGTGAAGAGCCTCAATAGCATCTCCAAAGGAAACTAATTTTAATTCATCCATGTAGTTATTTTATTAATTCATATTTAAATCGTCGACTAAAAGGTGATCTAGAAGCGATTTAAATCAAAAGTAATAAAAATAATTGGGATAAACTAAACTTTCTCCAAGTAAAGATATGAACGCTGGTATTTCTCCATACGGTCAAAGTCTCTCTTAGATACACCCTTTAATCTGGTAAAATTGGAGTTATCCATTAGATCGGCCATTTTAATTTTCCTAGCTTTAGTGTTAGTAGCTAGTTTTTTAATATAGTCATCATAAGAAACTTTCTCCTTATCGTGTGTAAGTAATCGTAATACTTTAATAACCTCTTCATTAAATCCTAATTCTTTAAGATCTTTAAAAGTATATTTAGTATCTTCAATAACATCGTGCAATACAGCTATTGTCATTACTTCTTCTCCTAAATGTTGCACAGAAAACATTACTCTAAGGCAATGCATAATGTAAGGTTTTCCTCCTTTGTCTTTATATCCTTCAAAGGCTTTTGATGCCAATGCTATTGCTTTTCCTAACATAAGATTATTTTAAATAATAGTCGGCCGGTATAAGTGTGCGCATCCTTATCCTGTATACTCATACCATTCGACTATCATATTATTTATTTTAAATTTGGTATGAATATATGCCACACAAGTCCGTTACTCATGAGTACGCTATCAAAGTGATCTTTAGACTGTATATCAGTCATAGGATTACCTGTACCAACTATCTCTACAGATAATTGAGTTGTTCTACCTGCAGTAGGGTTAACAATACACCACATATATAAATTATGATGTTGTTCAGCTACTTTTAGTATTGATTCAAATCCCTGTACTGCAATAGATTGTCTATCAGTAATTTCAAGAGGATATTTATAGATTACGCTCATTACGAGATAAGATTTAAAATTGTAGCTGTACGTTCAACACTAAAGTCTGTGTAAGCTATTCCCCCATTGTTTCTTACCATATTAATTACAGCATCTAAGCTCTTTAAT
>Ga0102854_1000262_pt1 | contig 17906 bp, 10 predicted proteins | sample Colrivmet1370A02_FD_84502 | JGI IMG/M metagenome (GOLD analysis project Ga0102854, IMG submission 84502) | Estuarine microbial communities from the Columbia River estuary - metaG 1370A-02 | ecosystem: Environmental > Aquatic > Marine > Intertidal zone > Estuary | place: USA: Columbia River... | reverse complement strand
TGAAAATGTTGTAAGCTTTTCATCACCTTCATCAATATAGGTATGACTCCTTAAACCAAAATCGCTGCTATGAATACTTGTTCTTATAATATTATATCCGATACCCTCTTTTCCAAAATAAGATTGAAGCAGTTCATTTTGTGTGTCTGGACTTAAAGTTGAGAAAACTTCTGCTGAAGCATCTGTTATCGCTCCACCAATCCCTAGATATTCTTGAAACGTTTTTTCAGGATTTACAAAAACAGCAATTTCAGTTTCTAAGGGTTGCACCTTTTCTTTAAATGTCTGTTTATTTGTTTTGGTTAATCGCAACTCCGTATCCATAGCTGTAGTATAAACTTGAATCGTTTTGCTTTGATAGTTTCCTGTGTTTGAATTAGTCTCCGTAGTTTCTAATTTATCGACTTTTGCGTCTTTACAAGCTGTAATTAACACCAAAAGACACAATAGTTTATAATATTTAATATTCATAGTTTTCTGTGAATTATTTTCTGTATTCGTGTTTTACCCAATCGACTTCCATGACCCATTCGCCTTCCATTGGGGAATCCGTAATCTTAGCATAGTTTAATATAGCAAACATGGCTTCGGGGTATTTATCTCCTTCGCCTAAGTTGCGGTAAATTTCTTTTCCATCTACTCGGTATACTAAATCAGCTTTCTCCCACTCAACAGAGTACTCATGAAATTCGTTTAAATCTGCGTTGAACCCTTTTCGTAAGCTCCACCAATCACCTTTATTGCATTCACCTAAATTTTTAATGGCGCCTGTTGTGAAGCTATTTTTGTGATGATCTCCATGGTGTTCAAAAATATCAATTTCCCCAGATCCTGTCATTGGCCAACAAATAGTTTCATTCGTTTCTTGGACTGGGGGTTCATTATTTTGTGCCCCTAAAATCCACCATGCTGGAAACATACTTGGTTCTCCGTTGGTTCCTAATTTTAATCGAGCCGTCCATTTTCCTTTAATAAATTCTTTTTTGTTTTTTGAAGCGATTCGACCCGCAACATATTGCGTTTCTGGGTGTTGCTTTCCAAACTTATCATAATTATCGCAGCTCTGTTTTTCTCCAATATTAACTACTTTTAGTTTTAAAGTCCCATGACTAACTTCTCTCGTACCAAATTCATTATTAGGGACATAACAATGGGTTTCGTTATTTACCCAAATACGTTGGTCTTGCCAATTATCGGAATTAAAAGTATCGAAATTATCTAAAAAATCTATTTCCCAAACAGCGGCATCAACAATATTTATAGCAGCTTCTTTTTTTTCTTTGTTGCATGATAACAAACAGATTGTTATCAGCGTGAAAATTCCATGTTTTATTTTCATTTGTTCATATTTAATTGACACCAAATTCAAAAATTTGTGAATCAGATGTGTTACCAATTTGATCTGTTGTTACTACTTTCCAATAATAAACTTGCCCAGAAATTACAGTACTATTTATATTCGTATTACTCGTGCTGCCAATTTCAGTAACTGGAGGGTTTACAGTATCAAGATAAATTGTGTAGGATGCTATATCATTATCAATATCAGTTGCTTCCCATTGTAAACTCACGACGCCTTCATTGACATTAGCACCAGATTGAGGGCTAATCGCTTCCGCTGGAAATGGGGGATGGCTTTCTTGAGAAAGTCCTGCGTTATAAAATTTCCAAACGGTACTTTCTGTGGTTTCTGTTGTGCCACTTGCTAAAGACGTTACGGACCATGAATAGGGTGTCCCTCTTAAAATACGGATCAAAAATTCATTTGAAAGAGTGCTTATATTTCTTGAAGTTCCATCGTTTAAATTTGTAATTTGTAAGATATATGAACTCGCATTAGTGGCGTTTTCCCATTGAAATAACACATCTGATTCAGTATCAGAAATTATGTCCCCTTCATTGCATTCAGTATTGTTTTCAGGAAATAGAAGTGTTGCTGCCGTTGGCGGAGCCACGGTATTTACATTTTCCCCTCCTCCATCATCATCACTACTACAAGAAGCGACAATGACGATTAAAAATAAGTATATCGGAATTGTATTGATTAATCTTTTCATTGCTTTACAATTTTATAGTTATGTGTCTTTTCTGTAGTCCTTATTTTTAGAAAGAAAAACCCACTTGCGATGTTTGATACATCAATCTCCAAAATGTTTTGTGTTTGGTCGTATGTTTTAGAGAATATTAATTTCCCCGATACATCGTAAATTTCTACTGGTACAGAAGTTCCGTATGTATCGCTAGTATTGACAAATAATGTATTCTGAACAGGGTTAGGATAGGGTAGAGGCTCATTGTTTAGGACAAACGTTTTTTCATAAATCCCTTGACACTCTTTGTCTGTTGTGATACTTAATTTATTTACTCCCTTAGATAATACTAATTCGACTTCGCTTTCACTCGTAATGAATGTTTCTTCATTTAAGTTAATATAGTACATGTTTCCTCCATTGATAGTTACATTTACTCTTGAGGAATAAGCGACTCTGTCCGCATTAACATCCAGCTCATCTGGCTCAATTACAACGACTGTAAAACACTGTTCATAGTCTGGTTGCCCCTCTAAAGTGATGCATAAGACATAGGTTCCAGCTGATAAATTTTCGAAATTAATATCGGATGTAAAAGTTTCGGTTGTTGCGAAATTTTCACCACTTACAGAAACGGTATAATTATAGTTTGCTACGGCTGATAATGAAATGCTCCCGTTGTTTTGAGATCTACAAGTTTCACTATATACGGATAGGACATAATTATTTGGTGGTAAAGAGAAAATTACACATCCAGTTACATCTACAATAGCGCCTTCGGGTGTGTTTGGGCAATCGTCATTATCATCTAAGACACCATCGCCATCACTATCTGGATAATCGAACTCCATCCAATTAAAATTAAATCCACCTGATAAAATTCGCATTCTTAATGTATGAATTCCTTCTTCAATCGTCAAGTTCCCTGCAACTGTTTCCCAAGTTTGCCAGCCATTTGTAATCACAGTATTCATAACTATGAGTTCTGTTTCAACAGCGTTTTCATCGACTGAATACAGTCCAATTTGTCCTTGGTTAAATCCAGCGATTCTTAGTTTAATTCCATAAAGCCCTGTTTGTGGGACATAAATAGAATAGTCGGCATAATCTCCAGGATCCGTATAGCCTAAATTTTGACCGCCTCCTTCATCTGATGTGTCTTCTAATCCCATGCCTTCCATCACATCATAATCTTCGACCTGAATAACAGCAGGAATTACGACACGATATGGAGCGATATTGTTAATCGTTAAATCTGTAAACGTATTTAAAGTTTTATTTGATTGGGATTGAATTGTAGTTCCTTCATAACTCACCGTTATCACATCCCCAAAAAGAAAGAAGTCTTCAAGGTTAAGAATAAACAAACGATCTCTTAAAGGGTCCGCCGAAACAGATGTAACCGTTTTTTCTTCCCCGTTAATCAAAACTGTGAATTGATCTGCAGTGGCGTTTAAGGATGCTGCTAAAATAGATTCACTAATTGTAACTTCTAAAGATTTTTCATCATCAGCAGTTTTACCATTTAAAGCGGTTAGTGCCAATGCATCTATGGTTCCTGTAGTTTCAAATTCAATGCTGCTAAAATTTACTGGAATACTGTTATTGATATGTAATTTTAAACTGTGTTGACCTGCTGGTAGAATAATATCTGAAATTTCAAACGTAGAAAATTGTGTCCAACCCCCCGTAGCACTTACAACTTGTGTGGCCGTTACTTCTTGATCGTCTATAGTCAGGAAAAACTCTCCACCTGTTTGTTGTGTTGCAAGTCTTATTTTTGCTTTATAAACGGCTGCTTCACTGATGTTAACAGTGTATTTCATCCATTCCCCTTGTTCTACAAAACCAACATGAAATCCATTACTATTTATATTATCTGTATTTTTTTCGATATCGACACCATCATTCCTATAAGACCATCCGCTATTCCATGCGGTGAAATCTCCAGTTGACAAATTGTAATCGCCAACTACCGTGTCATAGTATGCAAAATTATTTTTTCCTAAATCAAAATCAGACATATGAATTACTCCTGGAATTGCTGATGGGGATCCATTATAAGGAATGGTCTCATCTGTTTGTACTTGTCTGATTAAAGCATCGGGCACGTCTTTTCTAAAGCGACTATTCTCTACCAATAGATTATCGGCGAGTTCCATCATCGAATTAAAAGCTTCTGTAGCGGTTGGCTGCGACCCATTTCCTTGCCAATAGTCTAAAATATCTTGATACCCTGTGTTTATATCCACAGCGTAAGGACTGTCTATATCTCCAATTTTCCGAACGGCCCACCAAGCCCAACCAATGTTATTGTCTTCAAATAAAGAGACAGCATCCGTAAACCAAGTATTGGAATTTTCTCCGGATTCTCCCATCCATAAAGGCACATTTTGTTGTGCTCTAAGCGGTAGAATCCAATCGAGGTCTCCAGGATTATTCGTATTCCAATATTTATGAAAACTATAGACCATGTTATCATCCCAAGGAGGGGTCAATCCACTGTGATCATTAGCATAGGAGTTTCCTTCAATAAATATAATGTGATTAGTATCTACACTTCGAATTCCCGCAGTAATGTCTTCAAAGACTTCTCGTAATAATGTGTTTCCTGGTAAATCCCAATGGGTTTCATTAATAAGGTCATAGCCACCAATCCATTCATTATTTTTATATCGATCTGCTATTCTGGTCCATAAGGCCACAAGCTTATCCCTGTTTTCTTGACTTTCCCACAATGATGGTTTTGTAGGGTCATAATCATTAATTTCTGAACCAGTCCCTTGTCCTCCTGGAGCCGCATGCATATCTAAAATCACATAAATATCATGAGGAGCTGCCCAAGCTAAGACATCATCTATCAATTCAAAACCTATTTCTATCCAAGTGTTTTCTCCTGCAACAGGTTCTTCTTCGATTGGGAGTGTAAATAGATTGTAATGCATCGGAATCCGAATACTATTGAAGCCCCAAGCGGCTAAAGAATCTACATCGCGTTGTGTAAAATGATTTGCTCGCCATTGAGTGAAAAAGGTTTCGGTATTGCTTTCTCCCATCAAATCGATTAATTTGTCTTTTATTTCATGTTGGGATCCTGCAAACCCAGAGCTTTGCATCATGTAACCTTCCATGATTTGCCAGCCTCCAGGGCCATAGCCTCTTAAAAGCACTTCCTCATTATTTGAATTAACAATTTGTGTTCCTTGTGTATGTAGTCCTTGACTCCAACCTAATGACACTATAAATACCAGGCTTATAAAAAGCACATATTTTCTCATTGAATTATTATTTTTTGGGTTTTAGTATTCTAATACTGTCCTAAATTATTGTCTTAATAAGGACCAATTGTCTAAAACAATCCCTTCGGTACCCCATTGACCACCACCAGTTCTAAACAGTAGGTAGTATGTACCAGTTGTTGTAATTTCAAATTGTCCAGGGTTACTAGTTTCATCACAACCCCCAGCAACTGCTGGTCCAGAATAGGTTTTTAAATCTCCACACTCCCATGCATTATACGCTTTGAGGACATACTGATCTCCGTTGTAGTCTCCAGTATTTTCAACGGGTTGTGTAGCACCAATATAGACTTCGCCCCAAACGTCATTGATATCCGTATAGGTCATATCCATATCAAATTGATAGACCCCTGGATCCAAGGTTAGTTGGGTATAAATAGCCCAATGTTTCCAATCACTAGGACTTTGTGTTTCTGCAAAGGTCACAACTCCATCTGCGATGGTTACGGAACCGATTCCATTATCAGTTTCGTATATGTTAATTATTGTCCAACCACTTGAATCGTCAAAACCTCCATTTGTGATAAGATTTGTAAACACAGGCTCTTCTACGGTCACTTCAATCGAAATTTCGTTTGAAACTGCGGCATCATTTGTAGCCGTTAGTGTTACAGTGTAAGTCCCTGCTTCAGCATATGTGTATTCTGGATCTTCTTCTGTTGAGGTACCAGTTCCATCTCCAAAATCCCATGAATAACTTGTGGCATTTGCTGATGTGTTTGTAAACAATGCAGTAAGATTAGAAGTTTCGAATGTGAACCCTGCGGTAGGTGCAGCAGCTGGATCAATTACTGTGACTTCTTTTGTAATTTCAGCCGAACCTGCTTCATTAGTGGCAGTTAATGTTACCATATAAGTACCACCCTCCGTGTAGCTGTAAGTTGGATTTTCTTCAGTTGAGGTGCCAGAACCATCTCCAAAATCCCATGAATAACTTGTGGCATTCGCAGATGTATTGGTAAAGGTTGTTGTAAGATCAGTTGTTTCAAATTCAAAATCTGAAACAACAGCGAGAGCGAAAGAACCAAGGGATCGAACTGTTACATTATCGATTGTGACGCCTTCGGAACCATAGTTTGCTCCCCCACCTCTAATTACTAAATAGGCAGTTCCGGCCGTGGTGAATTCGAATGTTGAACCTGTACCGACACAACTGTAGGCTGCAAAATCGCCATCAAAAGGTTCTCCTCCACAACCTTCCCATGTGTTTAGGGCTAAACGCATTCCGCCATCGTTGTAGTCTTGACCTTCAACAGGAGTTTCCATTCCTACATAGACTTCAAACCAAGAATCTGTTAATGGACCTCCACTTATATCCATTGAAATTTGATATTCGTTATTTGCTAAAACTTGGATTGGTTGATAAATTCCTACTTGTCCCCAACTGCCACCTGTCCATTTTGCTTCATTATTATCAAATGACACATTGATTCCATCAGAAATAGGCAAAACAATCCATGGATCACTTCCGTTAAATTCTCCATTTTGAATGAGGTTAGGTGCTTCAAAGTCATCGGTTATAACCACTGTTTGAATTGATTCTGCGACACCGCCCTCGGTAAATATTCTAAACCTTACATCATAATCTCCACTGTCAAAGAATATCTTGCTGGCTTCATACCCTTCTGCAGAGGTGTTATCACCAAAATCCCAATGTGTGTACCAGTTCGCATCATTTGGAGTTGCTGAAAAATATACCTTATTAGGGTTTTCAGAATCAAATTCAAATGTAAAAATAGCATCTTCGCTTGTTGGAGGTGCAACAGCCTCTTCGGCATCATCTGCACATCCGGTAGAAATAAAAATAATTCCTACAATAAAAGTCCAACTTAAAAATTTTATTAGTTTCATATGTTTATTTATTTGGAATTAAAAATTAGTAACCTACGTTTTCTGTAAGGTTCGGATTATTGTTAACTCTATTTTGACCTATTGGTAAGTAATAATGACGTTGATCAAAACTCATTGGTAATGCTTCTGCATCAAAAGTTTCATAGGTAAATGTTTCATTTCCTGCGGCATCAATATGTCTAAGTGTTCTCACACCCTCAACCTGAATACTTAAAGCCTCTGTTGCAATCCGCCATCTTCTCACATCCCAATAACGATGGTCTTCAAAGGCGAGCTCTAATTTTCTTTCGTTACGGATTCTATCTCTTAATTCAGTGCCTGAATACGGCTCTAAACGTAAGTTTTGTTGTAACCCAGCTCTGGTTCTGATAACTTCAATATAGTCTCTTGCAGACGCTTCTATCCCTAATTCAATGGCAGCTTCTGCGGCATTTAAATAGGTTTCTCCCAATCTAAAAATAAGACAATCCTGACCTGAGTAATATTGTGGTACAAACAAAGGTGAATCGCCATCTTCTAAATATTTTCTTACATAGAATCCTGTTTTTGTAGCATCGGGATGAATCCCAAGTCCATCTTTACCAATACCAGTTCCACTGCCAGTATCAATAGATCCGTCACGTTCTGTGCCATACCAAATATGTACCGGCTCCCCTTGAAATATGTCATTATTGGTCAATATGGTGCCTTTAAGACGTGGGTCACGATTTTCCCATGGATTATTTTCGTCATAGCCAGAACCGCTTTCGCTAGGTAATAGACCTGTACTCAATACTTCATAACTATCTACAAGTTGTTTTGTTGGAGACATACTTGCACCCCAATCCAGTCGATAGCTAAAAGGTACATTATGTAAATCATACTCATGTCCCTTTTCAAATGGAATCCAAATTTTAGTAAAGATGGCTTCATCATCTGTTTCGTCTAAAAATAAATTAGCATAATTAGTTGCAGGATCAGAGTATTGATTAAAGAGTGAATATCCACCTTCGGCAATTACAGTTTGTGAAGCACTTAAAGATGTTTGGTAGTACGCATCCGCATTTGAAGCGGGTATTCCCATCACTCCATCAAGTTGAACTGTGCCGTATTTTGCAATACTCCCTGCGTATAATGCGGCTCTAGATTCCAAAGATTTAGCGGCCCATTTAGAGGCTCTTCCTTTTTGAGAGGCCCATCTATTTGGTAGTAAATCGAATGCTGCTTGTGAATCAGATAAAATCTGATCATACACTTCTTTTTCAGTGTTTCTGCTAGGAAATAATTCCTCTTGTGGGGTTACATCTGGGTTTTGAGGAACGAGAATAATTGGAACACCTCCGTAACGTTTTGCTAAAGCAAAATAACAGTAGGCTCTTAAAAAGTGCATTTCACCGAGTCGGTTGTTACGTTCTTCAACTGTAAGTACAGAGGTAGGAATCTGTTCTAAATTTTCAATGGAGTAATTAATTTTCCAAATTATATCATAGCCCCACCAATCTAGAGGCCAAGTGTTATTTGCAGTACCCCAAATCCCAGGTCTGTATTGGTTTAATAACACTGTCCAAGTATAGGTGCCTCTAGCCAAGTCTGATATGCCATCGCGTTGACAGCCACCAACATCCCAGAAACTTTCTAAATAGTCCCAAGGCATTCTGTCATAAATCTTAAAAAAATAAGTGTCCATTAGCGCTTTATCACTCCAGACATCATTTTCAGTAATACGATCTAATGGTGGTTCGTTTAAAAAGTCATCATCACAAGTAATGAAAGCGAGTGCGAATAGTGCAAAAATTATGTTTATACGTTTCATAGTAATTTTTTTAAAGTGTTATGTTTACACCAAATGTTATAGATTTTGTTTGTGGATAATACCAGCCCACGGAGGACGTATTTTGTGGATCAAATTCTTCTTTGTAATCTTTAATAACAAATAGGTTATATCCTGTTACAAATACCGTCATTTTTTCAAAACCTACATTGTTTTTGAATTTTGGTAAGGTGTAGCTAAAATTAATATTTTTGAATCTTAGGTGTTTTCCATTTCTTAACCAAAAATCAGAGTATTTATAGTTGTTGTCGTTGAATCCACCATCAGCTACTCTTGGAAAGGCAGCTCCGGTGTTTTGAGGCGTCCAATAGTCGAGTTGATAACTGTAGCCGTTAAACCCATTTCGTAAAGGGCTTTGTGCCTCACCATCTAAATAAATATCATAGCCTGCAGCACCAGTTAACAATACAGAAAGGGAAAAGTTTTTGTATTCGGCTCCTAGGTTTAATGAATAATTGATAGCAGGTTTATCACCAACTCCAAATACTTTTTGGTCTTTTACATCAATAATGTTGTCACCATTTAAATCCTGATACCTAACATCTCCAGGTTGCAGACTTGTATTTCCATTACCATCTTGGATTGCCCATTGATCTATTTCATCTTGTGATTGGAATAGCCCCTGAGATATATAGCCTCTTCTCAAATTTGTATAGCCTCCCGTTACTGTAAGGTTGTCTCTCATAAACGGATCTTCTTGATATGTTTCGTCTATAAAAACAGCCCTTTCTCTAGACCTTGAAAAGTTTAGTAAAGCGTTTACTTTCAAATTATCATTTAATTGTTTTCGATAGTTTAATGAAAATTCAAACCCTTCATTTGAAAATTCATATAAATTTTGGTCAGCCACAGCGACCCCCAATGTACTTGGGATGCTAGAGTTGGCTCTAGCAATGACGTTTTCTCTTTTTCTAAAGAAATAATCAAATGATAATGTAAGTGCGTTGTTAAACAAAGAGGTGTCAAAACCGACATCATAAGTGGTGTTTTTTTCCCATGTGAGATCAACATTTGCGAGTGCGGTGTTGTCAATAGTTGGAACTGCGGCATCACCAGGTATCCAGAAAAAATTATAATTAAAACCACTTAACCATTGGTATGCGGCAGTTCCATCATATCCAGCGGTTCCTACTGAGGTTCTTAATTTGAATTCTGAAACGGTGTTCTTTAAAGGTTCAAAAAAGGATTCCTCAGAGAGCCTCCAACCTATTGAAGCTGATGGGAATGTTCCCCATTCTTTTCCAGGTGCAAAACGTGATGAGCCATCATGCCTTATTGTAGATTCAAAGAAATATTTTGATTTATAGTCGTAGCTTAATCGCCCTACAAAGCCCAATCGGTTTTCGCGATATTCACCACCATCAGCCCCTTGGTTTTCTAGAGACCCTGCAAAGAGTTGATCGATTAGGGTGGATTGAAAATCTTGTCGTCTTCCATTAAAATATTCTCCTTGTGTTTTTTGAACTTCCATTAATGCCAATGCCGAAACACTATGGTCTCCAAACGTTTGGTCGTAATTAATGGATTCTTGCAAGACGTATTGATTGTTGTAGCTTGTACCTTGCTCAAGAACAGTGTCACTAAAGGAGCCTTCAGGAGTGGCACGAAAGACATCATAATTTCCTGTTTGTCTGTTTAAAGTATAAAGATTGTATGTCTTTCCCCAATCTTTTTGAAATGACGTATCATAAATTAACGAAGCATAGGTTTTTAAGCTTAGCCCAGGGATTTGATTGACATCCCATTTCAGAGAAATCTTAGCATCGAAATTGTTGTTTTTTCTTCGGTAATAGCCAGCATTAAAATCTTTTATTCCTTCAGCAATATGATTTGGACTTACGCTTGGTTTGGCAGGCGTTCCGTCTGGGTAATACGCTAAATCTGTTGGAAGTGCTCTACTTAATTCTCTAAAAATATCATAGGCTGAATAGGCTGGTGCTTCATTCATCTTTCTACGGGCAGCCAGATTAAATGTTAATTGTAAGTTGTCAGTAACCTTTGCATTTAGGTTAGAACGTAAATTGTACTGTTGAAACGATAAGACATCGGCGTTGTAATTGGATCCTTGATCTAAATAACCCGCAGAAACAAAATAGTTCACTTTTTCTGTACCTCCTGTAAGGTTTAAATTGTGGCGTTGTTGAAAACCCCAATCTTTTATGACCATACTTTTCCAATCGGTATTTGGATAATTAATTGGATCTGCTCCAGATTGAAATAATTGAATTTCAGCTTCTGTATAAGCAGGGGTTTGATTAGAGTTTCTTAGGCCTTCATTTAAAACTTCGCCATATTGAGCAGAGGTTAGAAAATCAGGATAGGAGGTCAGAGACGTATAAGTAAATTGATTACTATACGTGAGTTCTGGTTTTCCAAACTTCCCTTTTTTTGTCGTAATTAAAACCACTCCATTTCCTCCTTGCACTCCATAAACCGACGCTGCCGCCGCATCTTTCAAAACGGATATACTTTCGATTTCATTCGCTTCTAATTGGTTTAAGTCACCCGGAGCGCCATCAACGATTACTAATGCATTACCAAAATTTCTTACTTCAAAGGAGGAGTTACTAAAGCCTGGTTCCCCTGAATTTTGTCTAACAAATAATCCTGAAGCCAATCCCTCTAGACCATTACTTACAGCCGCAACAGGCAATCTCTTTAAGGTTTCCTCATCAATCGTTGAGACTGCTGAGGTTAACTTGATTTTTGATTTTGTTCCATAACCTACCACAATTACTTCGTCTAATTCACTTGTATCTTCTTTAAGTAAGATAGAGAAAGTTAATTTGTCATTTATTTTTATTTCCTGAGTCAGATATCCTAAATAGGAAACCACAAGAATATCAGCAGGAGAAGCTTCAATAGAAAAATTCCCATCAAAATCTGTTGTTGTTCCTTTAGTGGTGTCTTTGATTAGTATGGTGACACCTGGAATGGGTTGTTTAGTTTCTTCGTCAGCTACATTTCCAGAAACCGAATTCTGAGCCAAACCGATACTCATACAAAGTATGAATCCGAGTGTAAGTAATCTTGTTTTCATAATAATTAAAATCTAGAAGAATCCCTGGCCCAATAATGAAAGCCAGGGATTTTGTGATTAATTTAAATGGTTGGTTAGTGTTTGATCAGTCTTTTAGTTTCCACTCCTAATTCAGTTTTGATTTTAGTGATATATACACCAGGAGTAAGGGTTGTCGCATCAATTGTTGAAGTCATTGTATTGGGTTGTAATGAAATCACTTGTTTTCCAAGGATGTCAAATAGCTCTATAGAATCTATACGCACATTGTTCGTAGAAACATTCCAGGAATTGGTTGTTGGGTTTGGATACACAGTGGCTCCACTAATTTTTAAATCGTCAACCCCAAGCGAGGCAAACGCGCCAAATACATAGTCATCTACTTGAAAAATGTTAAGGTTTGGATCAACTGTATTATCAAAATTTGTTTGAATATCAAAAAACAAAGCTATTTTGGTGTTATTGGTAGAGCTAAAACTAGAAAAATCAAACAGAAGAGTTTGCCACGCATTTTCAGTTGTATAATTTGCTGTTACAACGTGTGCTGTTCCACCAGTTTCTATCTGTATGGTTATTACGGATGTTCTTGGCCCTTTGACTTTTACTGAAATCCCTCTGTCTCCGCCAGATAAATCTATTCCGGCATTGTGTACATATTTTATTTGAGACCACCAATCGTCATTTACACCCGTAGCTGTAGCAACGCCATCCGCTTCACTGTAGTCAAGAAGACTTTCATTTCTTAGTGGGGTTGGTAAACTAAAATCAAAACTAAATTCAGAAATCGGAGTAGAAACGTCGCCTACAAAAATTTCTTGAGTAGAGACATTAGTACCTACAGAACTAGTTGCTGTTAGCGTAACGTTATATTGCCCCTTAAAAGCATAAGTGTATGTTGGATTTTCAATGCTAGATGTCCCAGAGCCATCACCAAAATCCCAAGAATAACTTGTAGCATTTGTTGAGTTATTAGTAAAAACAGCCTCTAGGTCTGAAGTAGTTGTTGCTGCAGTGAATATTGCTGCGGGTGCTGCTGCTGTAGATGTTAATGACATGTTGTCGATTACAATCCCTGTTGTACCGTAAGTACTCCCCCCAGTTCTAAATAGCAAATAGTACGTGCCAGCCGTAGTTATATTAAACTGTCCAGGGTTAGTATTAGAATCACAACCAGATGCTGCAGCTAAACCATCGTAAGAAGTTATACTGGGGCAGTCCCACGCATTGTAAGCTTTAAGGATTTGTTGGTCACCGTTGTAATCTGAATGTTGTACAGGTTCAGTTGCTCCAATATACACTTCCCCCCACAGGTCGCTTATCCCATTATAAGTCATGTTCATGTTAAATTGGTATGTACCTACACCTAGAGTCACAGCAGTATAGATCCCCATGTGTTTCCAGTCACCTGCAGATGTTTCATCAAAAGTGGCAACTCCGTCAGCAATTGTTACCGACCCCATTGTGTTGGCTGCTTCGTAATGGTTAACAATTGTCCACCCCGTAGCATCGTCAAAAGTTCCATTTGAAATGAGGTTCTGAGCAAACCCAAAATTGGCTGTCAAACCCAAAATGAATAATAAAGTAATTTTTTTCATAATATTTGTTTTTAATTTGTGTGTAGTCTAAGATATCAATAGACCTATGAAACACTAAATTTTTGTTTAAGTAATTCATTTCAAATATATACATAATGATAGGCCGAGTTTAAAAACACACCACATCAAAAACTCATTTTTATTCAAAAATAAACTCATCAAAAAATCTCATAAAATTTAATTTTTTATCTGCATATTCTTTTTTTTTAATACATTAGATGTCTAAATAAAACTCACGGTATGTGTTTTCGAATATTAAATTTATGTTTAACAGTATTATTTATTTGTGAAGCTTTTTCACAATCAAATAATTCGCACAGCTTAACTAAAATACCTCTGAAATCACATTTCACTTCCGAGAATTATAAGGGAAGTATTCAAAATTGGAGTTTTGACCAAGAGGCGAATGGTTTATTGTATGTTGCAAATAATGAAGGGCTTTTAGAATTTGATGGGAACCAATGGAATAAGTACAGAGTGCCTTTGTCAACAAAGATTCGAGCTGTTAGAGTAGATCATCAAAACAGGGTTTTTGTAGGGGGGCAAAATCAAATCGGCTATTTTAAAAATACTACAAACGGCTTTGAGTTTACCTCATTGGTCGACAATCTTCAGCCTGATCTTAAATCCTTCTCCGAAATATGGAATATTATCGAAATTGACAAGCGTATATTCTTTAATACAGAAAGTAAATTATTAGTGTTCGATGGGGATGAAATAAAAGAAATGGAATCGCCAGGATTTTTACTAGCGTCATTTAAACTAAGAAATAAGCTTTTGGCTCAATTTTATGAAGAAGGGTTATTTGAGTTAGTAAACGGAATTTTTGAACCTATTCCAGGAACCAAATCCATGTCCGAACTTGTGGCGATATTAGAAAACGGAGCGGATGATTTTTATTTCACCCAAACGGGAATCATCTACAAGTCTGGTAATTCGGATGTCCCTATTAAAGACTATTCAAAAGAATTTGGATCTACGAACTCGGCAGTAAAACTACGTAATGGATCGTATGCTGTTGGAACTCAAAATAATGGGTTGTTTATTCTTAACTCCAACTTTACTATAAGACAACATTTCACTAAAAATAATGGGTTATCAGACCGAACGGTAAAATCTGTTTATGAGGACAACTTTAATAACTTATGGGTCGCATTAAATAATGGGATCGACTATCTAAAAATGAGCTTACCTTTTTCTTTTTTAAATGAAGAAGTCGGTATTAATGGCACAGGGTATGCCGCTCATAATTTTAAGGGAGTCATTTATTTAGGAACGAGTAATGGTGTTTTTACACAAAATTTTTCAAAAGACGTTAAAAACACCAATAAGTTTGAGTTTTTACAAGGAAGTGAAGGACAGGTTTATAATTTTTCGCAAATTGATGACGAACTTATTTTAAACCATCATCAAGGGGCATTTACAATAAAAGATAATACGTTAGATAAATTTCATGATATTGGAAGTTGGAAATTTGTTAAAACAAGCGACCCTGACCTCATATTGGGTGGGGATTATCAAGGAATTCGTTATTTTAAAAAGTTAAATGGGAAATGGAATCGGATAAGTGAAATTTCAAATCTAACAGAATCCTCGCGAATTTTAGAGTTTGAAAATGATTCTACCCTTTGGATGACCCATGGTTATAAGGGCGCATATAAAATTCAGTTAGATCGAAATCTGCAACTCAAAAATGAGGTGCAACATTTTGGTAAACACAGTGGGTTTCCATCCAATATTTTAATAAGCTCCTATATGCTGAATGGGAAATTAATTTTTACCTCAGAAAGTGGAGTTTATGATTTTAACGCAGATTCTTTAAATTTTTCATCGAATTTATTTTTTGATAAAATGCTTGGCAAAATGCATATAAGTAAATTAGTTGCTACCGATGATAACTCTATTTACTTTATACAGAATCAAGAGCTAGGCGTTCTTAAAGAAGAAAGTTATGGGGAGTTTCAAAAAGAAACCTTGGTGTTTAAACATATTAATAAATTTATAAATGATGACCTTCAAAGTATTTCTGTCATTGATGAGCAGAATATTTTAGTTGGTGCAAAAGAAGGGTTTATACATTACAATCCTTTACAAGACCATCATATAAATAAAGATTTTTCAGTCATTTTTAGGTCTATTGATATCACAAAAAGTGAAGATTCTACAGCAACCATCTACCCAATGTTCACAAAGCCTTTTGAATTAGATTCGAAACAAACGATTAAAATAAATTATGTATCTCCTTACTTTGATGGTTTTGAAGATCTAGAGTACAGTTACAAATTAACACCCTTAGATGACGATTGGTCAAAATGGTCTCCATTGAGTGAGAAAGGCTACGAGTATTTGCCCTATGGTCAATACACCTTTGAAGTAAAAGCACTTAATTTATATGGTGTAGAAAGCAAAGCGTCTAGTTTTTCATTTCAAGTTTTAGCTCCTTGGTACGCAACGCAAGCGGCCAAACTAGGATATTTAGGTATTGCATTATTGGGGTTTGTATTAATTCCGGTAATTCAACGTAGAAAATATAAATCAGAAAAATCAATTATTACAAAGGAAAAAGAAAAAGAACTTAAAATTAAAGATGAACAGATTGACAAACTTCATTCCGAAAAACTGCAAACAGAGCTTGACCTTAAAAACGATCAATTGACATCTATTACTATGCAATTGTTAAAGAATAAAGAGTTTATTAAAAATGTTCAAGATAAAATAGGAGGCACATTAAATGAAGTAGGTTCTACTCAAGAGTTAAAACGTTTAATTAAAACGATTGATCAAGAGCTCTCAGATAATGATTCCTGGAATCAGTTTGCGTATCATTTTGATCAAGTTCACGGGAAATATTTAGAAAAATTGTCGAGTAATAATATACGTTTGTCCCCCAGAGAAATAAAATTAGCAGCCTTCCTAAGAATGAATATGAGCTCTAAAGAAATTTCAAAATTTTTAAATATTACAACTCGAGGCGTTGAGCTTGCTCGATACAGACTTAGAAAAAAACTAAACCTTAAACGCGAACAAAATTTAGTTGAATTTTTAATTGATTTAGATGATAGTTAGCATCGCCTGTTTGGTCGTTCCTATTCATTTATCATTTTTTGATAGGGTTTATTATCTGAAAGTTCATCCTAAATGAGTTCTATATTTGTAATTAATTATACTTTAACTATGAAAAAAGCTATTCTTCTTTCCGCTTTTATAGTTCTTGCTTGTTCAAGTGGGGAAGGTTCCGATGACACACCCAATATGTGTGTTGATGAAACCTTAATTGATTTAGAACTTGTTTGTGTTGAAATATTTGAACCCGTTTGTGGATGTGACGGAGTTACATATAATAACAGTTGTGAGGCCTTTAATTGGAATGGTGTCTTAGCATACCAACAAGGGGCTTGTGATTAAATATTTTTTGTTAAAAAAGTTTTAGCTACGAAGCCAGTTATTTGAATGTGTGAGGGTTAATAAAAAGACCAATTTTAGGAAAAACCATTTCTTTTTATTAGTTTTAGATTTACTAAATCAACTTTTATGGGAATAAAAAATTTTCAAGGCGCCAGAACGCCACAATCAAAAGAAAATATGTCCTTGAAGGTTAGTGATTATATGACTACAAATTTAATCACTTTCACTCCAGATCAATCTATTGAAAGTGTCATGCAATCACTTATTAAATACCGAATTTCTGGTGGACCGGTTGTGAATGCTAACAAAGAATTAATAGGAATTATTTCTGAAGGAGATTGCATAAAGCAAATCAGTGAAAGTCGGTATTATAACATGCCAATTCAAGATCAAACAATTGAAAAATACATGGTTAAAAATGTAGATACCATAGATGGAAACATGAACATTTTTGATGCCGCTAATAAATTTTTAGCCTCCAAAAGGCGCCGTTTTCCGATCGTGGAGAACGGGCAGTTAGTAGGGCAGATCAGTCAAAAAGATGTTCTTAAAGCCGCCATGGAAATGAAAGGGCATAACTGGAAATGATCTCAAATTTTTTCTCTCTTATCTTATTTTTTAAATTTCACATCATGCAGTCGTATGTTTAATAGAATCCTCTATATGTGTAGTTCAATAACGTATAATGGGCTTTACATTGACCTAAAATACAACCGTAAATATGTGGTCATAATTCGTTTTCTATAAGGATGCTCTAAGTAAACAAAACATAACTAAGGTCTATATTTCATCAAATGGGGCGTTTATAAATTAGGTATTTATGCTTGTTAATTGCAATTTATAATTCATATATTTACACACTAACCTAAAAAATGAAAAAATGAAAAATTTAAATCT
>Ga0102854_1000252_pt1 | contig 18347 bp, 12 predicted proteins | sample Colrivmet1370A02_FD_84502 | JGI IMG/M metagenome (GOLD analysis project Ga0102854, IMG submission 84502) | Estuarine microbial communities from the Columbia River estuary - metaG 1370A-02 | ecosystem: Environmental > Aquatic > Marine > Intertidal zone > Estuary | place: USA: Columbia River... | reverse complement strand
CCTACGAGCTTGATTCTTTATATGGAAGCAGCCCTATAAAATTATCCGTCTTTAAAAACAATTATTTCCTAAGAGACTTTGATCCGAACGCCGACTTAGATGCTGTTCAAAATTATTATTCCAACGGAACTTTGGCGCAAGGCGAACTCATGGGAAGCGCTGACCTTGAAGGAGAGCTAATTTATCAAGATGACACCTATTTTCCAAGTGCAAATTCTATAGAATTATGGGAAACTAATGAAGACACTGATAATGTTGAAGTCACCTCTACATTACAGCCAAGTTTAAGACTCAACCTGTTTGGAGGTGAAGTAGAAGAGGGTGCCTCAGCCCCTACTACCCTAGAATTTTGGGAAGACTTGATTTTATTTAAGGAAGGCGATGAAGTTCTGAACACAGTCAGTAGTTTTTATGAGTATTTCAGAGGTCTTTATTTTAAAGTAGAGCCAACAGCTCCGCAGCAAGGAAACCTAATGCAACTCAACTTTTCTTCATCCGATGCAAGCGTGACCCTGTATTATAACTATGATAAAACCACAACCACAGATGATGGAACGGAAACAACCACTAACGCTCAAGGAGAATATAAAATGACTTTCACAGGTAATCGTGTCAATATTTTTGAAAACGACTTTAATACTTCTGTATTACAAACCATTGAAGACACAACGACAGATGCAGAAGGAGACGACTATCTTTATTTAAAAGGAGGCGAAGGTTCAATGGCAGTGGTGGAATTGTTTGCTGATGAGGAAGGAAATTCTGAAATAGATCATCTGAACGAATTTAGAGAGGTTAATGACGGCGTGGTAACTGTAAAACGCTTGATAAACGAAGCCTATTTAGAGTTTTATGTCGATGAAACACAATCGAATACAGATGTTCCCAACAGAGTCTATATCTACGATTTAGAAAACAACATCCCTGTAAGGGACTTCTATTTAGATCAAACTACGAATACGGTTTCTTCCGATTCTAAATTCACACATTTGGTGCCTTTAGCAACCGAAACAGATGCTGATGGAACGGAACAAAAGAAATATAAAATTAGATTAACGGAACATCTAAATAATATCATTATAAGAGATTCCACAAATGTGAAGCTTGGACTTGTGGTGTCTTCCAATGTAGGGGCAATTACCTCAAGAGGGTTCCAAAATAGTATTGATTTAGAAGAAAATATTGTTATAGAAGGCGCACCAATCGGAACTGTATTGTCTCCCAAAAGTGTTGTTCTTCATGGGAACAACTCCCCAAATACTGCTAAAAGAATCAAACTCAATATCTATTATACCGAACCTAATAATTAATAACATATGTGTGGAATTGTAGGATACATTGGCCATCGAGATGCCTATCCAGTAATACTAAAAGGACTTCAACGATTAGAATACAGAGGTTACGACAGTGCCGGAATTGCGCTTTATGATGGTTCTGAGATTAAACTCTCAAAAACCAAAGGAAAAGTTGCCGATTTAGAAGCTAAAGTTTCTAAACAAATCAATCCCATAGGAAATTTAGGAATTGGCCATACGCGTTGGGCAACTCACGGAGTTCCAAATGATGTCAATTCACATCCTCATTTTTCTAATTCTGGTGATTTGGTTATTATCCATAATGGAATTATCGAAAATTATGGCGCGCTCAAAAAAGAACTCATAAAAAGAGGCTATAAATTTTCGTCAGATACCGATACAGAGGTTCTAGTAAACCTGATTGAGGACATTCAAAAAAATAATAATTTAAAACTTGGTAAAGCTGTTCAAGTTGCACTCAACCAAGTAGTAGGTGCGTATGCTATTGCCGTATTTGATATTAAAAAACCAAATGAAATTGTCGTGGCTCGACTGGGAAGTCCACTCGCAATTGGCGTTGGCGAAAATGAATTTTTCATAGCCAGTGATGCCTCTCCTTTTATAGAATACACCAACAATGCGGTGTATTTAGAGGATGAAGAAATGGCAGTTGTTAGGTTGCACAAGCCATTAAATGTACGAAATATCAAAGATGATAGAATCGTCAGTCCCTACGTTCAAGAGTTAAAAATAAATCTTGAGCAAATTGAAAAGGGAGGTTATGATCATTTTATGCTCAAAGAAATTTTTGAGCAACCAAACGCAATTAAAGACACTTATAGAGGCCGATTGTTATCTAACGAAGGCATTATAAAAATGGCGGGGGTTGAAGATAATATGGGTAAATTTTTAAATGCCAACCGTATTATTATCATCGCCTGTGGAACATCATGGCATGCAGGATTAGTCGCAGAATATATTATTGAAGACCTCGTCCGAATCCCTGTAGAGGTGGAATATGCTTCAGAATTTCGATACAGAAACCCTGTGATTTCCAAAAATGATGTGGTCATCGCCATTTCTCAATCTGGAGAAACAGCCGATACACTAGCCGCAATCAAACTCGCTAAAGAAAAAGGGGCCTTTGTATTTGGAGTGTGTAATGTAGTAGGATCCTCAATTTCGAGAGAAACACATGCAGGTGCTTACACGCATGCTGGACCCGAAATTGGTGTGGCTTCTACCAAAGCATTTACCACACAAATTACAGTGCTTACCCTTATTGCATTGCGATTGGCAAAAGCCAAAGGTACTATGTCAAGTTCTGACTTTAGAAGACATCTTGTAGAGTTGGAGACCATTCCTAAAAAAGTCGCGGCAACTCTTAAATCAGATGCCCTCTCAAAAGAAGTGGCGGAAATCTATAAAGATGCCAAAAACTTCCTATACTTAGGCCGTGGGTTTAATTTTCCTGTGGCTCTTGAAGGAGCTCTGAAACTCAAAGAAATATCTTACATACATGCCGAAGGGTATCCAGCAGCAGAGATGAAACATGGACCTATCGCGCTTATAGATGAAAACATGCCCATTGCAGTCATTGCAACCAAATTTGGGCATTATGAAAAAGTAGTGAGTAATATTCAAGAAATCAAATCTAGAAAAGGAAAAATTATTGCAGTAGTCACCAAAGGGGATGTCCAAGTTAAAGACATTGCTGACCATGTGATTGAAGTTCCTGAAACCTTAGAACTGCTTTCCCCACTTCTTACAACCATTCCTTTACAATTGTTGTCATATCATATTGCTGTCATGCTAAACAAAAATGTAGATCAACCTCGAAACCTTGCTAAATCGGTGACCGTAGAGTAAGTCACTTGTTTTTTTGTAAAATACTGTTTATCAGTTAAATAAGTTCGATTACATCCCTTTTTTGAAACATTCTAAGGTTATAATTAATAATATTTGTGTCTAAATTTAAGAATTATTAAATTTTTAATGCTTAAATTTGATATAACTATAACCATACGATTATTAAACAATTTAATTTATGAAAACAATTTTAAAGACTTTGGTCTTACTTTTCAGTATTGCATCTTTTGCACAAACAACAGTGAAAGGAACTGTCAATGATGAGAGCGGAATGCCGTTAGCTGGCGCCAACATTATTGTCGTTGGAACTTCTAATGGGGTTGTAACTGACTTTGACGGAAACTTTACTTTGAGCGTAAGCGAAAACCCTCCATTCACGATTCAAGTGAGTAGTGTTGGTTTTACTTCCGCTACACAAGAAATTACTTCTAACAATCAAACTATTACCGTTTCTCTAGCAGAAGGTAGTTTTTTAGATGAGGTTGTAATTTCTGCATCAAGAGTTCCTCAGCGAATTTTTGAATCACCAGTTACTGTTGAAAAATACAGTCTAAAACAAATTGAACGTACGCCATCTTCAGATTATTTTGAAGGACTACAAAACGTAAAAGGCGTTCAAATGAACCAAACTGGTTTGGTTTTTAGTCAGGTTAATACCAGAGGTTTTGGAACTGCATATAACGAAGGTTTTGTAACTCTTGTTGACGGAATGAACACGCAAGCACCCGTTTTTGGATTTGCCGTAGGAAACCTTATTGGTCTTAATGAACTTGACGTTCAAAGTGTTGAATTACTTCCTGGAGCAGCCTCTGCTCTTTATGGAATGGATGCTTACAAAGGAATTATGTCAATCTCAAGTAAAAACCCATTTGATTACGAAGGAGTCGATGTGTATGCAAGATCAGGATCAGCTCAACAACAAGCAGGTGGAAATAATAGCTTTACAGACTTTGGAGTTCGTTTGGCAGGAAAGCTTTCAGATAAATGGGCGATAAAAGTAGCAGTATCTGCCAAAGAAGGTACAGAATGGGCTGCAGCAGACACACGTCACAAAAGAGAATGTTCTAACTGTGGCGATGGAAGTATTGTAGAGGGCTATGACACAACTGCTCCAGATTATGATGCAGTCAATGAATATGGTCAAAATACATTTAATTCCACTCAACAGATGGGCTTAATTGGATTAGCCGGATTGACAGGTTTGCCAAATGCAGCTAATTATTTTGATACTGTTGTAACAACAGGGTACTCAGAACAAGATCTATTTGGAAATGAAGCTAAAAATATTAAAGGTAATGCTGGGATTTATTTCCGTCCAAATGACAATACTGAAATCTCTTTATCTACGCTTATGGGTACTGGTGAAGCACCACTACCAGCAGGAAATGCTCGCTACAACCTAAAAGACGTTGTAGTTCGATTACACAAATTAGAGCTAAAAACAGGCGGATTAACTGCGCGCTTTACTCACACCAAAGAAGATGCTGGTAAAACAACACAAAGTACTGCTCTGGGAAATTCAGTAGCAGCTGCTCAACCAAACCTAGATCCTTCGAATCCTTCTTGGAATGGAATACAAAATGGATGGGGTAGTATCTATCTAAACACGTTCTTGGGAGGTGCTGCTTTTGGCGCTGGATTTACTCCTGATGCTGCAGGTGTAGGAGCTTTTTTACAAACAGTTGTTGCACAAGATATTCTAGCCGGAGGGACAAGTTTCTCAAACTTATTCCCTGCTGGGACTACTGCTCAATTACATCAAGCTGCAAGAGCGGCTGCCAATGCTAATATGCTAGTTCCTGGAAGCCCAGAATTTAATGCTGCTATTAATGCAGCTACAAGTGGAGCTATTCTAACCCGAAGTGATCAAGGGGCTGCGAGACCGACACTTGGTGCTTTAATTAAAGATGTCTCTGAAGTAGAAACTTTTGAAGCTAATTATGACTTTGAAGATAAAATTAACTTTGCAAATCTAATAGTTGGCGGATTGTACAGAAGCTTTAATTTAGATACGGATGGAACATTGTATACTGATTATAATGATGACCCAATTGAATATAACGAATATGGCCTCTATGCCCAAATGCAGAAAGATTTATTCAATGACAATGTATCTTTGACTGCCTCTATGCGTTACGACAGACAAAGCGTGATGGAAGATGCCAATATCACACCAAGATTAGGATTATTATTTAAGCTTTCTGATAAATCTAACATTAGAGTTTCAAGTCAGCTTGGTTTTAGAAATCCAACTAACCAAGATAAGTTTATTGGTTTATTTAATGGAACAGAAACTCTTTTGGGGACTTCAAGAGAAAATATTGATAGATTTGGAACCAATCCAAATGTGTTCCAACTATTAAAGAACGGATTCGGATTGGCTCAATTTACAGGTGCTGATATTTTTACAAATGCATATAACAAAAGCTCTTGGGATAACGACAATAATCTTGTAGCTGAACAGCTTGACTATGTAGAGGCTGAAAAAGTTACTTCTTACGATATTGGTTACCGCTATAACTCAGGTACGTTTACTCTAGATGTAAATGCTTATTACAGTCAATATGAAAACTTTATTGGAACCAACAGCGTCTATGTTCCTAGTTTGGTTCAATTCGATCCAACTCAAGTGGGTGTTCCTATTGGCACAACATATGGCACTACTGATGAAGCAATGGCTGCTAACAACTATCATCAATTTGGAATGGATGCTAATTTAGACGTTCCGTTTAATACATTTGGGCTGAATCTAGAGGCTATTCAGCGTTTGAGTGCTACTACTTCAATGAATTTAATTTATGAATATAACGAGTTAGATTACAAAGCAAAAGCAAACTCGGACTTTGAGTTGTCGTGGAACACTCCAAAACACCGATTAAAATTAGGGCTTACCACTTTATTTAGTGACAACCTTTCTTTTGCAGCCAATGCACGTTATAATTCAGAATATTATTACGAGTCATCATTTATTGATGCGACCATTGAAAGCAATACCGTTGTTGATGCAAAGTTAACCTATACTTTACCTAGCTTTGATGGTCTTAAGATTGAAGTTGGAGGAAATAATATTGGAGGTGATGAATACGTAAGTATCCCAGGATCTGGAAATATTGGTTCTTTATACTATGCAGGAGTCAAAGTTGGATTCTAAAATCTAACCCTCAAAAATTATACTAAAAAACCCGGAGCTTTGCTCTGGGTTTTTTAATTTTATTCTATATCTTTGCAGCGCGAAAACCGATGTTTTCGCATCATTTTAGCTAAAAAATTAAAATCATAAAAGTAATGTCAAAAGTTACAGGTAAAGTTGCTCAAATTGTAGGTCCAGTGATCGATGTCGAATTCGCATCCGGAGCAGACCTTCCAAAAATTTACGATTCCTTAGAAATCAACAGAACTGATGGGTCTATTTTAGTCCTTGAAGTTCAATCTCATATTGGTGAAAATTCTGTGCGTACCATCGCTATGGATTCATCTGATGGCTTGAGCCGTGGAACCGAAGTCAATGCCACAGGCGCACCAATTCAGGTGCCTGTAGGGGACGATGTGTATGGTCGTCTTTTTAATGTTATTGGAGATGCTATTGATGGGTTAGGAGATTTACGTAAAGCTGGATCAGCTGGATTACCAATCCACAGACAAGCGCCAAAATTTGAAGAACTTTCGACTTCTACTGAAGTTTTATTTACAGGAATCAAAGTCATCGATTTAATTGAACCCTATGCAAAAGGAGGTAAAATTGGATTATTTGGTGGTGCAGGTGTAGGTAAAACCGTACTGATACAAGAATTAATTAACAATATTGCCAAAGGTCATGGAGGTCTTTCGGTATTTGCCGGCGTTGGAGAACGTACCCGTGAAGGAAATGATTTACTTCGTGAAATGCTAGAATCTGGTATTATAAAATATGGTGATGACTTTATGCACTCCATGGAAGAAGGTGGATGGGATCTTCAAAAGGTTGATAAATCAATCATGAAAGAATCCAAAGCAACCTTTGTTTTTGGACAAATGAACGAGCCACCAGGAGCACGTGCACGTGTTGCCTTATCTGGATTGACAATTGCGGAATACTTTCGTGATGGTGCTGGAGACGGTCAAGGAAAAGATGTATTATTCTTTGTGGATAATATTTTCCGATTCACACAAGCCGGTTCAGAAGTATCCGCACTTCTAGGGCGTATGCCTTCTGCCGTAGGATACCAACCAACATTAGCAACCGAAATGGGAGCCATGCAAGAGCGTATTACCTCAACTAAAAAAGGATCCATTACATCTGTACAAGCGGTTTACGTCCCTGCAGATGATTTAACAGATCCTGCACCAGCAACAACCTTTGCACACTTAGATGCAACTACAGTATTATCGCGTAAAATTGCAGAACTTGGTATCTACCCTGCAGTAGATCCTTTAGATTCTACTTCAAGAATTTTGACAGCCGATATTTTAGGAGATGAGCATTATAACTGTGCACAACGTGTAAAAGAGTTGTTACAACGTTATAAAGAATTACAAGATATCATCGCGATTCTTGGAATGGAAGAATTATCTGAAGAAGACAAATTGGCTGTTGGACGCGCACGTCGTGTACAGCGTTTCTTGTCACAACCCTTCCACGTAGCAGAACAATTTACAGGCCTAAAAGGAGTGTTAGTTGATATTAAAGAAACAATCAAAGGATTTAATATGATCATGGATGGTGAGTTAGATCGCCTTCCAGAAGCAGCCTTCAACCTTAAAGGAACCATTGAAGAAGCAATTGAAGCTGGTGACAAAATGTTAGCTGAAGCCTAAAAAATAGACTATGTATTTAGAAATTGTAACTCCAGAAGCAACCATATTTAAAGGAGAGGTAGACAGTGTCTCTGTTCCTGGTGTGAATGGTGATTTTGAAATGCTAAATAATCACGCCGCAATTGTATCGATTCTTAAAAAAGGATCTGTAAAAATCGCGGGAGATATTACACTCGATGATGCAAATAAAGAATTTTTTGAAAAAAAAGGAAAAGGCTATTGGTTTGCCATTGATTCTGGTGCTATTGAAATGAATGCTAATAAAATCATTGTATTAGCTGACTAATACAATACCTTTTGATGATACAAAACTGAAAGCTCAAACAACTGTTTGGGCTTTTTTATTTCCCTGAAAACTTAGCCTTACGTTTTTCTAAAAAAGCAGTCGTTCCTTCTTCAAAATCTTCAGTATCAAAACACTTTCCGAATTCAGAAATTTCAACGTCATAACCATTCACCCCATCAGCAAAATTTGCATTAACTGCTTTGATCGCCGCAGAGATTGCTAAAGAAGAGTTTGATTTAATTTTATCTGCTAAAGCAAAACACTTTGGCAATAATTCCTCTTGAGGTACTACATGGTTTACAAGCCCATAAGCGAGTGCTTTTTCGCCATCAATCATAGTTGCTGTCATGATCATTTCCATAGCACGTCCTTTTCCTATGAGCTGTGCCAAGCGTTGCGTTCCTCCATAGCCAGGAATCAACCCCAGAGATACTTCTGGCAAACCCATACGGGCATTCGTACTCGCCAATCTGAAATGTGCAGCCATAGCCAATTCCAACCCACCTCCAAGCGCAAATCCATTGACAGCCGCAATAACCGGAGTGGATAAATTCTCAATAAAATCAAACAATAAATCCTGACCTTCTTTAGACAATGAACGCCCTTCTGTTTGATCAAAATGTGCAAACTCACTAATATCAGCCCCTGCCACAAAAGCCTTTTCGCCACTGCCCGTAATGATGATTACTTTGGTGTCTAAATCCGATTCAGCAGCCTTTAAAGCCGTATGCAATTCAAAAATAGTGGCACTGTTTAATGCATTTAACTTTGTGGGTCTATTGATTGTGATCGTGGTAACTCCATCACTAAAATCACTTAAAATCATGTTATACTTCATCTTTAAAATATTTAGGGAAACGTACGGTAAACTGGCTTCCCTCATCTATAACAGAAGAGAAGTTAATACTACCATTATACGTGTCAATCATGTTTTTTATCATTGGTAAGCCCAGTCCCATACCACTTGTTTTGGTTGTGAACTTAGGTTCAAAAATTCGGTCTTCGATGGCTTTTGTAATCCCACTGCCGTTATCCTTAACCTCAATTATAACGTCTGTATCATCAGAAAACAGGTGAATACTAATCTGAGGTGAGCGATCTTTAGGGATGGATTGGACGGCATTTTTCACTAAATTGGTAATAATTCGAATCAATTGAGACCGGTCAAAATTAGCAATGATTTCAGGCTCTTTTGAAATGAATTTTAGGTCTTTTTCTGGAAAAATCTCCAGAGCCAACTCCACAACTTCAACCACATTTAAAACTTCGAGTTTTTGAGCAGGCATTTTCGCAAAATCTGAAAAAGCCGATGCAATAGAGCTCATGGTATCTATTTGTTGGATTAATGTCTTGGTGTATTCATTAACTTTTTTGTGAATATCTGGATCTTGTGGGTCAAATTTATGCTGAAAACTTTGTACGCTTAAACGCATAGGGGTCAATGGGTTTTTGATTTCATGAGCCACTTGTTTTGCCATTTCGCGCCAGGCTTGTTCTCGCTGACTTGAAGCCAACTTTTTAACACTGTCCTCCAATTCATCAATCATATTATTGTAGGATTCAACCAAAGCGGAAATCTCTGAACTTGCTCCTTTAAGTTCTATTTTTTGATTGCGTTTTCCCAAGCGCGTTTCCTTCATTTTTTCTTGAATCGTTTGAAGTGATTTTGTAATGTATTTAGATACAAAATACGCAAAGGCTATAGCCAGTAAAATCATGATGATATACGCATAACTCAGCCGAATTAAAAATGCTTTAAGTTCGCCATAATTCAAAGAATCGTCATCAAAATAAGGGACGTTTAATACGCCAAGGGGTTTGGCGTTACTGTCAGTAAATATCATATACGAAGACCTATAATCTTCCCCAAATCGTTTGATTTTTTCAACAAAACGCTTGGAGACACTTTGTTTAAGTTTATCTAAAATATCCTCTGATAGGCGCGTATCAATGGTGTTTTTATCGAAATTAGGTTTCGACATTTTAATCAGGTCGCCCTTTAAATCATAGAGGTTAAAATTCACGTTGTGAATATTGGCAATCTCATATATTTTATCTTTAAAAATCAGAGGGAGATTCTCTGTTTTAACCTCCCAAGTTGTTTCTTTTAAAACATAATTTATACTCGAAATAAGTTGTGCCTCCTTTCGTTCCAAACGCAATCGGTGGTAGTCTTGAGACTGCTCATTATATTGATAAATTGTGACACCAGCAATAAGTATGGAGGCGACAACAACCAACATAATCATATATATAAAAATACGAGAGCTTAAAGACAATTTACGTTTTGCCATAAAAATAGACTTTTGTTAAATATAGAAAAAAAAACGAGGACATCACTTAATGATTACTCAGAACGTGTGCGTTTGTATAATTTAATTCCGAACATTAAAAGAATTGCCAACCCAACAAGCCCCAACATTCCATAAGCCATATTGAGGGTGTTTTTTAATAATACTAAAAATACAACTGCAAAAAGAATGAGCGTCGCGCCTTCATTCCAAATACGCATAAAATTAGAGGAGTATTTAATTTGGTCTTTTTGAAGTTCCTTAAAAATAAGATGTGTTTTGATGTGATACATAATGAGCAATACCACAAACCCTAACTTTGCATGCATCCAAGACTGTTCGAGCCAAATGGGTGCTAAGACCAAAAGCCAAAGACCAAAGACTATAGCTAAAATTGCAGAGGGCCATGTAATAATATACCACAAGCGTTTTGCCATTAGCTTCATCTGTGTTGATAAAATTTCTTTGTCGGGAGATGCTTTTTGGGACGATTCAATGTGATATATAAAAATACGAGGAATATAAAATAACCCCGCAAACCATGTGATTACAAAAATCAAATGAAGCGATTTAATATAGTTATAAGAATCCATAATTATGATTTTGAAATTAATTTAGTCTTGACTTCTCTATATAAAATAAATGCGGTGACTAGAGTAGATAACACATCTGAGGCTGGAAACGCCATCCAAACACCGAGTTCCCCATACCATAAAGGTAGTATAAAAATGAGAGGAATAAAGAAAAACCCTTGTCGAGACAAGGTCAACAAAAGAGCGGGTACTGCTTTCCCTACGGCCTGAAAATAGGCGGATCCAATCAGCTGAATTGCGATAATGGGAGTGGCTGCAAAGACCCAACGCATCGCAACAGGTGTTTTTTCAATTACCAAAGGATCTGTAGTAAACATGCGCGTAATCAGTTCTGGGAACCCAATCAACAACACAAAGATTAGAAACGCCAACGCCATCGAATATGTAATTGCAATTCGGATGGTTTTTTTGACGCGTTCATAATTATGAGCCCCATAATTATAACCTGCTATGGGAACAAAACCTTGTGTAATTCCAAAAATCGGAAACAGTGCAAACATTAGCATTCGAGAGACTATTGCATAGGATGTCACCGATGTTTCTCCGCCGAAATCATATAAAATAGTGTTCATTAACAAATAGGTAATACTCACAATGGCTTGTCGTGATAGGGTCACTGAACCTAGATTACTGATTTCTGATACAATTGTTTTTTGGAGTTTAAAATGTGGCCATGAAATTTTCATTTCAGAATTTTTGGAAAGAAAAAACCATAAAATAAACGAAAAACATAGTACATAAGAACCTGTTGTAGCCCAAGCTGCACCCATCATTCCCAAATCCATCACATTTATTAGAAGGACATCTAATAATAAATTTGAAACCGATGGAATCATCATCGCATACATCGCGAATTTGGGTTTGCCTTCGGCTCTAATCACCGTATTTCCCATCATAGACAAGGCTAAAAAAGGAACTCCATAGAGTACAATTCTGTAGTATATTTTTGCAGGCTCAAAAATAGTCCCTTTGCCACCAAACGTTGGTATAATCCCATCAATATAATACAACCCAAAAAACACAAGTACAACCGTCAACAACAAAGTCATTGTAATTTGATTTCCAAACGTTTTAAAGGCTTTTGGCACCTCTTTTGCTCCGAGTGCTCTAGAAATAATAGAAGATCCTCCAATCCCTATAGACATTCCCAAAGCAGCAATAAAAAATGAGACTGGCAGTACCACATTAATTGCCGCAATGGCTTGCGAACCAATCCAATGCCCCACAAAAATTGTATCAACTAAAATATTAAGCGACATGACTAAAATTCCAATGGATGCTGGAACAGCCTGTTTGATTAATAGTTTACCAATCGTTTCAGTGCCAAAGTCTTGTGAGGTAGATTTTTGCATCCAGTCTAAATTATTTTGAAGCCCATTCTGTAACCCATTTAGCAAGAAGCGATACCCAAGCCGGATCGTCATTTAAACAGGGAATGGTTGTGAAATCTTTACCCCCTACTTCGTGAAAAATTTCTTCGCCTTCCATTGCAATTTCTTCTAGGGTTTCAAGGCAATCACTTACAAAAGCGGGAGTTGCAATCGCCATGGATTTTGTGCCTTCTTTTCCTAAACGCTCAATTGTACGGTCGGTGTAAGGCTGCAACCAAGGATCAAATCCTAAACGCGATTGAAACGAAGTTGAATAGACCGCATCCTCAAGACCTAATTCTTCGCCCACCAAACGGGTGACTTCAAGACATTGGTGTTTATAACAATAGGCATGTGCTTCTGAAGGGGTAACACAACACGACTTGTCAATTTTACAATGGGACTTCGTGATGTCACTTTTACGGATGTGACGTTCTGGAATTCCGTGATAAGAAAACAATAAATGTTCGTATGTTTTTCCTTTTAACGATTCTTTAATCGTATTGGATAAGACTTTAATATATTCCGGATTGTTGTAAAATGGGGGTAAGTCCGAAAGTGTCAATTGTGGAAAGTATGCATCTCTTAATTCTTTAGCGAGTACCAAAATTGTTTCGGTCGTAGCCATTGCATATTGTGGATATAAGGGAACAATTAAAACCTCATCAACCCCTTGATCGACTAATTTTTGAAGTCCATTTTTAATGGTCATGCTGCCATAACGCATGGCGAGTGCTACGGGCAATTCGACTTCTTTTTTAAGTTTATTTTCTAAACGTTCGGATAAAACAATCAATGGAGACCCTTCTTCCCACCATATTTTTTTATACGCTTTTGCCGATTGTTTAGGGCGTGTATTTAAAATAATGCCTTTGACTAAAAGGGTTCGTGCCCATAGAGGAACATCGATTACGCGTTCGTCCATCAAAAATTCACCTAAATATTTTTTAACATCTTTTGGAGTGGGACTATCTGGAGACCCGAGGTTTACTAATAAAACGCCTTTCATATTGGTTAATTAAGAGATTGAATGTATTTTTTGGGAGTGGTCCCATATTGTTTTTTAAATGCTGAAATAAAATGACTGGCCGTACTGTAGCCTACTTTAAGTCCAACTTCATTGACGTTATGAGCGCCAGATTCTAATAATTTTCGAGCAAGTTCCATTTTATAATCAAATAAAAATCCATAAACCGTTGTCCCGTAAATTTGCTTAAATCCTTCTTTGAGTTTCTTGAGGCTCAAATCAATTTCAACGGCTAAAGCCGATAAGGTTGGAGGCTCCGAAAGACGGTTGATAATAATGTCTTTGGCTTGCCTGATTCTAACAACATTTGAATCATCAACCAAAAAAGGACATTGCTCAATGTTTACTTCTTCACCCCTATTAAAATACAAACTTAACAACTCATACGCTTTCCCTTTAAAATATAAAGACTTGATGGTGGAATTTAAATTGTAATTAATAAGTTGGTTTAAAACAATGGCCATAGAGGGAGAAATATGTCCGTCTTTATAATATTTTTTATCTTGATTGTCTTCGCTTAAAAATGTGATATAATCCGCTTCATGGGAAAATAATCCGTGGAATTTTTTAATAGAAATTAATAACGATACAACCCAAGTTTTTGGGTCAACCTCTAAATAAATCGGCAAATCTCTTTGGGGGTTGTAAAGTAATAGTGAATTTTCTTCAGAAATGTTAAGACTGTAAGTTCCATTGTTAAACACAAACTTACTCTGTCCTTTCAAGCAAAAGTGAAATTGAATATACGAGCTATCTATTTCCTTTTCAAGGAGTTGAACTTCAGAAGTTTCGTTCTGATACGTCATAACAATAAATCCAGTCTCGACCGCTGTTTCTAAAAAAGATCCTTGAGCGATATTTTTTGGAAGAGATTCCGCACTTTTGAAGCTGTCTTTATTTAGACTCATTATAAATAAAAATTATTAGTTGTCTTTATTTTTACCTGCAAAAATAATAATTTGAACAAAAATAAGTAAATAATACATGCAAACCTCTAAACGACATATAAAGTTCTTCTAGCGTTATTTTTTACAAATCAAAGCAATTATTTTTGTGACGAAATATTTCCAAATATATTAATGGAACAATTCAATAAATCAGAAAAAACCTATTTCTATGTGATTGGCCTCAGCTATAAAAAGGCCGATGCTAAAATGCGTGGGGAATTTAGTTTAGACAAAACTGCTAAAACAAATTTATTGGTTCAAGCCAAAGCTAGTGGCATAAAAAGTTTAGTGGCAACCTCTACATGTAACCGCACCGAAATATACGGTTTTGCTAGACATCCTTTTGAACTTATTAAATTACTTTGTGACAATACACAAGGCACTGTTGAGGATTTTCAAAGTGTGGCATATGTCTATAAAAATAGTGATGCCATTCAGCATATGTTTAAAGTTGGTGCTGGTTTAGACAGTCAGATTTTAGGCGATTTTGAAATTATTAGCCAACTAAAACTAAGTGCAAAAGTTTCTAAAAAACACCAACTACTTAACGCCTATTTAGAGCGTTTGATTAATGCGGTGATTCAAGCTAGTAAACGCATAAAAACAGAAACAGAATTGTCGTCAGGAGCCACCTCCGTCTCTTTTGCTTCTGTACATTATATCAAAAAAACTATAAATGAAATTTCTTCCAAAAACATCTTGCTTTTTGGAACTGGAAAAATTGGACGAAACACTTGTGAAAACCTTATAAAGCACACGAAAAACGAGCACATTACGCTTATAAATCGCACACGTGACAGAGCAGATAAAATCGCAGGGAAATTTAAACTTCTGGTCAAAGATTACAGTCAATTACAAGAGGAAATCGGGAATACCGATATTTTAATTGTGGCAACTGGAGCACAAAACCCAACAATTGATAAACACCTTATTCAAAACAAAAAACCTTTACTGATTCTTGATTTATCAATTCCTAAAAACGTTAATGAAAACGTGATGGAACTGCCATTGGTCACCTTGGTACACTTAGACCATTTATCTCAAATGACCGATGAAACATTAGAGAAAAGAAAGGTATATATTCCGATTGCTGAAAGTATCATTAGTGACATTCAAACGGAGTTTGAAGCCTGGGTAGATAACCGAAAATTTGCGCCCACAATCAAAGCACTCAAACAAAAATTAGAAGTGTTTGCTACTGCTGAAGTGGATGCTCAACGAAAAAAAACAAATGAATTTAATGAAGCACAAGCGGAGTTAATCAGTGCCAATTTAGTTCAGAAAATAACCAACCACTTTGCACACCATCTAAAGGACGAAACAAACTCTAGAAGTGAAAGTCTCGAACTCATCAAAAAGGTGTTTCAATTAGATTCTAAAAGCCATGTCTAAAATTATTCGAATCGGTACACGTGATAGTGCTCTTGCGCTTTGGCAAGCAAAAACCGTCCAATCACAACTCCAACATTTAGGGCATGAAACCGTATTGGTTACGGTAAAGTCTACAGGGGACTTGGTTTTAAATAAACCCATTTATGAACTTGGGATTACAGGAGTTTTTACACGTACTTTGGATATTGCATTGCTAAATGAGGAAATTGATATTGCTGTTCATTCCTTAAAAGATGTGCCTACGGTGCTGCCAGAAGGGATCGTTCAAGCAGCTGTTTTGAAACGTGGAAACATTAGAGATACACTTGTTTTTAAAAAAAATGAAGAGTTTCTAGCTCAAAAAAATGCTGTGATTGCAACCGGAAGTTTACGAAGAAAAGCACAATGGCTCAACCGCTACCCTACCCATAGTATCGTAGGTTTAAGAGGAAATGTAAATACCCGTCTTGAAAAATTAAAAAACAGCGATTGGAATGGTGCCATCTTTGCAGCAGCCGGATTGGGGCGTCTAGAACTAACCCCTGAAAACTCTGTAAATTTGGAATGGATGGTTCCCGCACCAGCACAAGGGGCGCTGATGATTGCAACCTTAAAATCGAATCTTGAAGTAATGGAAGCCTGTGCGCCGCTTAACCATGAAGAAACTGAAATATCTACAAGAATTGAACGTGAGTTTTTAAATAAATTAGAGGGTGGCTGTAGCGCACCCATTGGAGCACTCGCCTATATCAAAGAAGAAGAAGTTCATTTCCATGGGATTATTTTAAGCACAGATGGAACTAAAAAAATTGAAGCAAAACGCACCGCAAAACTTGGCGAACACCATGCCCTTGTTGATGATTGTGTTGAATTTATTTTAAGTCGTGGAGGCAAAACACTGATAGGTACCACAGCAATAGAAACGCTTCCAACCACTATTTTTTCTTCAAAATTATTAAGTCAAGGTCAAAAAGATTTATTTAACAACACCCTTAAAGTTGAGAGTTCTGACTTTGTCAAAACAGCCACAAATAGAATCAAGCCGCTGTTTTTAAAAGCCGCTCATAAAAATGTGGTTATCACTAGCAAAAATGGCGTAGAAGCTCTCTTAAATAACTGCCCTGTTGAAGACCTAAATTTTGAAACCATTTATTGTGTTGGCAGACGCACCAAACGCCTGATTGAGCAGAAAATTGGACCTGTCAAACACTCCGAAAAAAATGCTAAAGCATTGGCAAATTATCTAGTAGAATTTATTGAAGGTTCTGAAGTGACCTATTTTTGTAGTGACATTCGAATGGATGATTTACCTACTATTTTAGAAAAAAACAACATTAAAGTTCAAGAAATTGAAGCTTATAGCACAAAACTAGAAGCCCCTAAACTAGAGAGTTCAATAGAGGGCGTTATGTTTTACAGTCCCTCTACAATTCAAAGTTTTTTACAAAAAAACACCCCCGACTGTATCGCATATTGTATTGGGGAAAGCACCGCTAAGGAAGCAAAAAAATATTTTAAAGATGTACGTGTCGCGAAAATCCCTACCGTAGAAAGCGTCATCGAACTTGTGAATCAAAATTATATTTAAACGTTATGATTAAAAACGATTTATTTTTAAGAGCCCTAAAAGGAGAAACTGTCGAGCGTCCCCCTGTTTGGATGATGCGTCAGGCAGGACGTTACTTACCAGAATTTATCGCCATTCGTGAAAAGTATGATTTTTTTACCCGTTGTCGAACACCTGAACTCGCGAGCGAAATTACAGTACAACCGATTCGACGCTACGGAATGGATGCTGCTATTTTGTTTTGTGATATTTTGGTAATCCCACAAGCAATGAATATTGAAGTTCAAATGAAGCCCAATTTTGGACCCTATTTACCAAACCCTGTACGTACACAAAGAGACGTTGACAATGTTATTGTTCCGGATGTGACCGTAGAATTGGATTATGTGTATCAAGCCATCAAAGCGACCAAAGAATTGTTAAACAACGACATTCCTTTAATCGGTTTTGCAGGCTCGCCTTGGACAATTTTATGTTATTGTGTGCAAGGACAAGGAAGTAAAAACTTTGATAAAGCTAAGGAGTTTTGTTTTACAAACCCGATGGCAGCACATCAATTATTACAAAAAATTACAGATACGACCATTGCTTATCTTAAAGAAAAAGTCAAAGCAGGTGTCAATGCAGTTCAACTATTTGATTCTTGGGGCGGGATGTTGTCTCCAACAGATTATCAGGAATTTTCATGGCAGTATATCAATCAAATTATAGAAGCATTAAAAGAGGACGCCCCTGTAATTGCTTTTGGAAAAGGATGTTGGTTTGCTTTGGGTGAGATGGCAAAATCCAATGCTTCGGCTCTTGGAATTGACTGGACCTGTTCGGCTCGAAATGCTCGATATTTAACTGGTGGAAATATAACACTTCAAGGAAATTTTGACCCTTCTAGATTGTTGTCCCCCCCTGCTGAAATCAAAAAAATGGTACACCAAATGAT
>Ga0102854_1000246_pt1 | contig 18523 bp, 18 predicted proteins | sample Colrivmet1370A02_FD_84502 | JGI IMG/M metagenome (GOLD analysis project Ga0102854, IMG submission 84502) | Estuarine microbial communities from the Columbia River estuary - metaG 1370A-02 | ecosystem: Environmental > Aquatic > Marine > Intertidal zone > Estuary | place: USA: Columbia River... | reverse complement strand
GTAGACACCAATACAAAATTCTTAATACCGGCATCAATGGCGGCCTTCGCCGTAAAATAGGTACCGAACACATTGTTACGTATCCCCTCTACAACGTTATGTTCAACCATGGGAACATGCTTGTAGGCAGCAGCATGGTATAGGGTATCAATCGAAAACCGCTGAAAAACTGAAAATAAACGCTCGTAGGTTTGTACAGAACCTAGAATGGGAATGACCTTGGTCTTTAGATCACCCGCAATCACCGATTTGCTCAATTCTTGTTCAATGTTATACAGCGCAAATTCATTTTTCTCATACAGCACCAAACACTTAGGTGCCTGGCTGAGAATCTGTCGCGCCAACTCTGAACCTATCGAGCCACCGGCTCCCGTCACCAACACATTGCGGTCTTGAAGGTGCCGTTTTAACAATTCAGGGTAGGGTAAAATTCGTTCACGACCCAACAAGTCAAAAATATCCACTTGCTGTACCTGGTCTATCTTGGCCCTGCCGGCTAACAGGTCTGACAAATTTGGGATGGTGAGGACTTCAATTTCAAGTGGTACTAGGTTGGCTAATATCTGATTACGTAATTCCCGTTGGATGCCAGGCATGGCCAAAATAATCTTTTGAATGCCATATTTCCTGATAAATTTAGGTAGTTGGTCAAACCCATAAACTTGCAAGTTATGCACACTAACATTTTGATTTCTTTTGTCATCATCAATAAAAAACATGACTCGTAAATCATTACTATTCTTCAATGCAGTTTGAACACTGCGTCCCGCATCGCCCGCTCCATAAATTGCTACTGGAATTGACTCCGCCGTGAGAATTCGGTGATAAAAGCTACGAACTGCAAATCTAGGTAAGGTAATACCACACCACGCAAATACGCCATAAATAATAGGCACTGTTCGAGGCATGAACCCTTGTAAAAAGAAACTTGCTAGAGGCAATACGATTGCAGAAGCAAAAACAGCTATTGCAATACTCTGTGCCAAAGGTGCACCACTAAATCGAATGACCGTTCGATATATCCCCAAAACATTTAGGAATACCAAACCTGCCAGTACCGCTGCCAACATGGTTTGCAAACCTACCGGTGTTAGAAACATGTCAAAAGATTCAAGTCGCACATAGCTCGCCAATAAACAGGCAAGCACTAAAAATAATGCATCAGAAAAAACGCCAACAAAGAGCTTTACTGGACGGTTCCAACCAAATACCAAGGACAATCGATTCATCATTTACCCATATCTTTTTATGCATAGGCCGTTTCTAGAAACCATAATAGGCCATTTATATCGTTACTTATATCCATAAAGTTAACTATAAAGGTGCACGAGTCTTTTTGCTCCTGACAACCTACTAGTTTACTGCATCTGTAGCCGCATCCATAATGTCTTTAAAAATGTGGCATGTGAGGTCTATATCTTGTTTTCTAAGCGTTGGATGCACCAGGAACATTAAGCTGGTTTCACCCAATTCTTTTGCAACGGGTAAGCGATCGGTAGGCCTGTAAGGCGTATTTTCAAATGCCTTTTCCAAATAGACTTCAGAACAACTACCAGAAAAACAAGGAACGCCCGCTGCGTTAATTTCTGCCATGATACGGTCACGATTCCAGCCTTTGGCCAACTTTTCTGGTTCAACTAACACATAGCATTTGTAAGCAGCATGTTCTATATCTACCGGAATCACAGGAACACGAAGTCCAGAGCACGCGGATGCGGCTTTCCAAATTTGCTGTGCAAACGCCAAGCGTTTTTCATGCCATTGCGGCATACGTTTCAATTGTATCCGACCTAATGCCGCCTGAATTTCGGTCATACGCCAATTGGTACCAAATTCATCGTGTAGCCAACGGAAACCAGGTGGGTGTTGCTTGTTGTATATAGAATCATAATTCTTGCCATGATCCTTATAGCTCCACATTTTTTTCCAGAAGGTTTCATCATTGGTGGTCACCATGCCGCCTTCACCACCGGTGGTCATAATTTTGTCTTGGCAAAAACTCCAAGCACCAATATGGCCTATAGAACCAACTGATCGCCCTTTGTATTTTGCTCCATGTGCTTGGGCGCAGTCTTCAATAACATACAGTGAATGCTTTTTAGCAAGCGACATTATTGCATCCATTTCACAAGGCCAACCAGCCAAATGCACCGCAACAATGGCTTTGGTTTTGGCTGTAACAACCTTAGAGATAGTGTCTACGTTAATATTTTGCGAGTCTCTGTCGACGTCAGCAAAGACCGGTATAGCACCAGCAGTAACAATAGATGAAACTGAGGCTAAAAAAGTCCGAGAGGTAACAATAACCTCATCACCTGCCCCAACGCCTAAAGCAATTAATGCTAGGTCTAATGCAACTGTGCCGTTAGTTAATGCAACCGCATATTGAGCTTCGCTCCAGGTTGCGAATTCCTTTTCAAATTCGCGACATTCAGTGCCAGTCCAATAGTTAACTTTGTTACTGAGCAAAACTTCAGATATTTTATCTGCTTCTACTTGTGTATATGATGGCCAAGGTGAAAATGGAGTGTTTAACAAGATACAGTCCTTAAATTAATCTTGATGAGTTCTTTTGCTGGAGTGCCTACAACGGTACAGCTATCAGATATATCATGGATCACTGTAGACCCAGCCCCTACAACGACATTCTGGCCAATGCTTATGTCCTGGAAAATTTGGCTTCCAATGCCTACCCAACATTTAGCCCCTATAGAGACGTTACCAGCTAAGTTTACACTTGGAGAAATATGGAAGTTTCTAAAGTCACGATCTATTCTAACCCGTCTATTAGCAACATAATGATCACTATTCGCAATTAGGAAAAAATATAAGATTGTATATAAAGAAAGACCAAGAAGGAAAATTGGTATTTAAGAAACTACCCTTTAATTGTTTCAATTATATACCTAAGATCCTTAGAAAAGGAATAATTGAACACATACTCCCTATTAATTTGCACTTTATCAGGCCAAATCACTTTATCGTTATAAGAAACAGGGTCGTCTTGTGTTGCTAAAATAACCTCTTCATTTTTGTACTTCAGTGATGCAGGCCCCGTTATTCCTGGGCGTACACTAAGGATAATGCAATCATCACCCTCTAACATATCAGCATAACCAGGGACATCAGGACGCGGCCCTACAAAACTCATATCACCCACAAAAACATTCCATAGTTGAGGTAGTTCATCAACTTTATATCTTCTAAAAATACTACCAGATTTTGTAATTCGTACATCGTTTTCAGTTGAAACATTGGTCACAACACCATCAATTTTTTTCATAGTCTTTATCTTGTAAACGTTAAAAGCGACTCCATCTTTACCAATTCTTTTTTGAATAAAAAAACCATTACTTTTCGTTTCAATTGCTGAAAAAAACCATGCAAGAACGATGAATGGTACAACCAATAATAAACCTATAACTGACATCATTATGTCAAAATACCGTTTTAATCTGCGATCACTAACTGTCATAAAGCTCCTGTCGAACTATACTATAAAACAAGAAACTCGAATAAAATGCCAAAACCTAATTTACAACGTTTTGATATGGAAACTATCGGTAACAATTCAAAACGTCGGTAATCCATAATCTCAATATAATTACGCCTGAAATTTAGAGCGATCCGGATTTAGTACTGACTGTTTAAACTTCAATTAACTATATTTTTAACCAACTTAGTTCAGATTCAAAAAATCTAAATATGACCTGGCAAGATTAGCGTAGGAATGATGCTTTATAACATATTGATATCCTGACTCTCCTAACTCCAAACACTGGCTAGTATCTGCAAGCAAGCAATTCACTGCGTTTGATAAAGCCAAGTAATTACCCGGTTCCACTGTAACACCTGCTTTCGCCAATTCCACGGGATTATTTGGACTATTAAGAGCCTGAACTATTGGTTTTTTCGCAAGTAAATAGTCAAAGACCTTATTTGCTCCAGTGCCAAATCTATAAAGCGGTTCATTAGTCCATGAGATTAGCAATACATCTAAATGGCTCAAAACAAGAGGAACTGTTTCCTTAGGAATAGATTCAAAAAAATAGACGTTGTCTAATTCAGCAGCGTGATGTTGAAGATTACTTTTTTCAGCTCCAGATCCAATAAAAATATAAGCCACATCTTTACTTACAGTTGCTGCTTTTATTAATACGTCAAGATTATTAGAAATTGCATGCCCGCCAACATACCCTGCCAATCCAATATACTTACATTTTAATTTAGACAATTCACTTAAAACATAAGTAGCCACTGTACTACTTGTTTTTTGTTCAATTTGAACGTTTAAGTCAATTCCATTTGGAATATAGCAATACCTATCTTCTTGAACCCCAAATTTTGATACGTGTGAATAAGCATTTGATAACATAGAAACCACTTTAGCCGACCAATGGTAGCTTAAACGTTCCCCTATATTCATCAGTATCACAAAGGGATGCCAACGAGGCATATTACCAATCTCAGTAAGGGTAAGTGGCCATATGTCGTGCAACTCAAACGTAATCATTGCGTCTTTTGCAACATATTTGGCTAAAATTATATCCAAAGGATACGTTGATGATGCTATTACGTGATCAAAAGATCCACGAAAACTAGCGAGATATTTAAATCCTTTAATTAAAAAAGTAAAAATATTTAAAACCCTAGAAATTCCATTACCCTTATAACTGTTAGTAGGAATCCATACATAACAGATTCCATCAATGTATTCTGTTCTCACACCAAATCCACTTGGCTGTACTGTCCGCAAGTGGGAATAATCGGCAGCGAGAATAGTTACGCTATGCCCAAGCTTCACCCATTCCTTAGCAATATAAAATGGTCGAAATTCCATCCCATAATCAGGCGACCCAGCATAGTGGTTTAATAATAAAATATTCATATTAGCGATATTCACTCATTCTCAAACATATGAAAAAATACTGTAAAAAAATATGCCTTGCATTGACCCATTCTCTTGTAACATTTCATTTAATTCCAAATTTTAAGACTCATAATTACACAGTTTCTCAACGAGAAATTCAGCAGCATTGCCAGCGCAATATAATTCCAATGAAAAACCATTGGTAAATCGAAATTCACTATATGCATCTAGGGTGCTGATTTTATCTGCGCCAACAAGCACGTTAAACTTATGTTCAACAAGCTCCACCCATTCGGTTTCATCTAGAAGGTTAATGCAGGGCTTATCGAAGAAATAAGCCTCCTTTTATATTCCGCCGCTATCAGTCATCACTTGTTTACAGTTATCTATTAGCCAAACCATATTCAGGTAGCCAACTGGGTTGGCTAATTATATACCTTGCTCTAGCGTAATATCAAAAGAAGCTAATTTACCTTTCGTTCTATGATGCAATGGCAGCATAATTTTGGTGTATCTTGCTAGTTCATTCATCATTCTATTGCGATCCCATTCGGATTTAGCTGTGCAGGCTCAACAAATACATAACATTTATAAGCTGCATGAATTAAATACTCAAGGAACAAAGGAACTCTGAAACCTTCAATTGCAGATTCCATTTCCCAGATTTTTTCAGCATTTCTTAAACGGCTATCATGCGGTAATCCCCCCATTTATAACCGATGTTAAAAGTAGAAGGTTAAGCAGCTAACGCCAGTTTAATTGCTGGCGTGATACCGCCAAGTCCCATATTGGGTCTTTCATTATTGTATGTCCATAGCCAACGCGTCGCATAGCCTTGAACATCTTCAATGCTTTCAAACAATTATTGGCTTAACCAGTAATAGCGAACCGGGCTGTTATAGCGTTCGCCATAGGCAATCTGTTACGGATTACCTGGCTGGATAAACGATAATTCGATGTTATTGTTTTCTGCTCAGGAGGCAAATAAATCACTAATGTATTCTGGCCCATTATCACAACGTAGTTTCTTCAGCTTTCCGCGCCATTCAATCACTTGATCTAGTGCTCTAATGACTCGACGAATAGCTGGTAACGAGAAATCGGCTTCAATGGTCAAGCCTTCACAATTAAAGTCATCAATAACATTGAGTAACCGATAGCTTCTACCGTATTCCAATTGATCACGCATAAAATCCATAGACCAACAGGTATACATGGTTTCAGGCAATGCTAATGGTTCTGGCCAGTCTATTACGGTTCGTTTGCGTGGTTTAATTCGAAGGTTTAGCTTTAACTCTCTATAAATGCGATAAACCCGTTTGTGGTTCCAACCAAAGCCTTTCACATTGCGTAAATACAAATAGCACAACCCAAAACCCTAGTTACGTTGATTATGGGTGAGGCGAACGAGCCAGTCTGCAATTTCGATATTCTCATCGCGAAGCCGTGCTCGGTAGCGATAACATGTTTCGCTCACACCGACAGCCAGACAGGCAAGCCGTATTGTGACACCTTTATGGCGAACCGCATCCTGAGCCACCTCTCTAAGGCGAGATGGCTTTACCACTTTTTTAGAAATGCTTCCTGAACGAGTTCAGCTTATAACCGCTCTTCAGAAAACATTTTTTTAATCGCCGATTTGCATCTTCGAGCTCATTTAAACGCGCCATTAACGAAGCGTCCATACCACCGTACTTTGCCCGCCATTTATAGAACGTGGCAGAACTCATCCCATGTTCGCGACAAAGCTCTGGTACCGGCGTTCCGGCTTCCGCTTGTTTAAAAATAGCCAATATTTGGCTGTCACTATATTTTGATCGTTTCATGCAGAATCTCCTGCGTATAGGTTACGAGAAAACTCTACTTTTGACTTCAATTAATTATCGGGGGATTACCTGCTATGAGCACTATGAATTTATCTATGCCAACCCAATAGAAATTAATCCCGGTATCCCTACACTGGTACGATGTATTACTAATTTCCGGTTGCTTTTTTAGCAAATGATGAAAACTTGCTCCAATGACATTAACTTGATATCCGTTTTAAACAAGCTCTTTTGTTAGATATTAATGTAGTCCACCGATCCCAGTTTCTGGTGTCAATGCATACTGATTAAGAATCCAGGTTGTGCCTTTCTTCATTAACAGACTCTCAAATTTTATTGATTAAATTAAAATAGTTTACTATGCCAGCCAAATTGGTTATTAACAATTCATTCAAGACATTCAAAATCTTGAATGACTTGTCTGGCTCTTGAAGTCCAACTTTCTTGTAATGCAACCGACTTAACAATTTTTGATTTTTCTTCTATTTCTGCTGGCTGATGTAATATTCTTAAAAGAAAAGTCTTCAAGCTTTCACTAGAATAATCAAGTGTCCAGCCCACGTTGTTTACATCAACAAAGCTAGCTGCAAATGTTCCTTTTGATGCAATAATCGGCTTACCCCATGCCAAGTACTCAAACAATTTAAGTGGAACAGCAAATTCCCAATATTCATGAGGATTGACAAACAATACAGCTAGATCACATTTTTGATAATATATCCCTAATTCAGAAACATTAGCATGAACAACATTAATATTCGGAGATAAAAATTCGCTATAGGTTCCTTTATTTAATTCCCACTGATCAGCATGTGTGCAAATAGTCAATTCTACACCCTGTAAATTTTTAACAGCTTTAAATAAATGATGAAGCTGATAGTTATAACCCAGACCACCAACATATAGCAGATTTAATGTTTCCTTAACTGCCAATTTCTCAGATTTGACATCACTGATTTCGGGGCAACCTGGCGATAATTGGCTTGTCTTTTTTCGAATAAATCCAGGCAGATATTTAGCCATTGGTTTTGAAGGAAGATAAAGAGTGTCGGTGTACATTCGAAATGCCAGCAATTCATACATGTAAAATAAACGGGAGATGCTAGATTTAAACAATCCAACTGTTTGTGTGTACTCACTAAATCGCCAATAAATATCGCGATAAAAAACGCCAACTTTTATACTATTTTTTTGGCAAAATCTAAAAAAGCCGAAATCTAAAAAAGGGAAAGTTGGTAAATGATTCTTCTCGGTAAGAGAGGTAGGCATAGTTGAATTTTCAGAATAAACAAAATCAATTTTCATCCCTAACTTTATTTGTTCTTTAATTAGCGCAATCTCTTTCTTCCTTTCTTTTCCGTAGCCCGAAATTACAGTTACTTCATAACCAAGTTTTTTAAACGCATCTAACATTCTCAGTGGGCGAATGCTGCTTGCGCTATTCGGTTTTTCCTTAAAAGGAACAGGCATATGAAATATCATATTAGGCATCAAAACTTCCTCTAATGAAAAAAAACCGATAAAAAATTAGATTGAGCTAAAAAGTAAAATTAACGAGATGCCAACATACCCGGTAACAAATAAATAATTAACTTGAATTTTATAAAACTTTTGAGCTGTTCCAGCCACTGCTAGCCAAGATACTCCAGAACTAATTAGTGTTGATATAGCAGCACCTTTTACCCCTATGTATTTAATAAAAAAGAAATTTAACAAAACATTAAACACTGCAGCGAATAAGTTAATTAATGCAATTAAACCAGTCTTTTTGGCAATACTTAAGCCAGGGAAAAATAAATACATACTCGAATAAATAGATGATAATGCAAGTAGAGGAATTAAATCACTCGCCTCTTTATATTGCTGGCCCGCGATCAGAACTGTAAGGGGTAAGCGAAGTAGAAACAGCGCAACAATAAATAAAGCTGATAACGCCATAAACCAGTGAAATAACGCGCCAACATCTTTAGGTGTTGAAGGCTCTTTATATTTTGAATATATTAAAGGCGTTAAGGCACTCTGAAAACCGATCATCAGCAGCAAAATAATACTGGAAAATCTCACTGCAACGCCGTAAATAGCAACCGACTCGACACCAAGCATTGCCTTAATCATAAGCCGATCAGAATTTAAAGCGACTATGATTGCAAGACTAGAAGGAACCAACGGCAGACTATATGAAAGCATCTGTTTTAAAATTGCTTTATCAAAAACAAATCCAATTTGAAATCTTAATCTGTAATATCCAATTAGTATGACAATGAGTGCAGACATTATCTGTGCAACATATAGCCCATAAATACCCAAATCAAAAACAACAATAAATACTAAGGAAAAACAGGCAACAAATGCAGCAGATATTGCAGATATTACTACGGCTTCTTTGGCTCTGAGTTGAGACCTCAACGTTACATTAATTAAATAAACCATGGCCGCACCAGAGAAATTAACTACTGCAATAATGATGAGGTCTGACTTACGGGCATCGCCTAATAACAGTTCGGCAATAGCTTCAGAAAAGAGAATACAAACTAGAATAACAATAAAATAATTTCCAGCAGAAAACCAAGTTGCTGTCGACACTATTCTTCTGGTAAAGCCTGTGTCTTCTTGGTTTTCAGCTGCAAAGCGCATGATGCCTTGGGTAATTTCAAGAGCGACTAAAACAGCAATGAATGCACCGATCGCATTTAAATAATCGAAGGTACCATAGTCTTGTTGACTCAAAACCCTGGTATAGATTGGCAGCATTAGAAAACCAATGCCTTTGGTAAACAACGCCGCTAAAGTGTATAGAAATGAATCTTTTAAAAAACGTTTAATCATCTAGCTTAATAATCTTTTTTAGTTTTGCAAAACCAGCTGCTTTTGAATATTCAGAAACACACCAGTCAAAACCCTTATCTGCTTGTGCTTTTATCGAGTCTGGATTATCCAGAAAAGCTTTTAAATGATCGTAGATCAACCAGTAAGGAGTTACACACCAAGCATTATTTGATCCCTTTTCCAAGCTTTTCTCGATATGTTCATCAGCAGAGGTCATCATGGCTGTGTGAGCCGCAAGAGCCTCAACACCAAATATGCTTGGAATATATGCATAGAATTGGTTCAATACAATGTGGGCATCGCGCAACTCTCTTAGAACGACATCGTTCGTCACTCCAATTAGTTCGACATAATCAAAATCATAACCTTCAACTTTTAGTTTTTTGATTGCAGAGCGAACCAGTGGCGTTCCTTTTATAGCGGGAGATGAAGGCGCATGAACGATTTTTATTTTCTTACCATCAGAGAATTTTTCATCATTTCTACAGTAAAGGTCATCTGAGCAAAAATACATACATGAGTGAGTTTTACGAGTAAAATAAGACATCTGATCCACAGCTGGATTAAATATTTCATCAGCGTATTTTTCAGCAGAATTGGCAAGCTTTTGCCGAAGGTTTTCATTCCATTCAGAATCAATACCTGGATTAGAAATTGTTTGATAAGTTGTAATCATGTCAATTTCATTTTCAAGCGAATATTCAGCCATTAACTTGTGAGAACGTATTTCACTACCTGCAAAATAGCAAACAATGTGTTTACCTCTTTTGTTAAGAAACCTAAACTCATTGTCACGACCATCAGTTGTATGAAGTAAAAACCCATTTCCACCTATATATATGAATTTGCTATATTTTGCTGAGAGATAACCAAACAATAAGGGTCCGACCAATGAGCGCACAACTTTGGATCTAGACTTAATTGCAAAATCATATTCAAAATCATAAAAAGGATTCTGCCATAAACATACTGACACTGAGTCAGGTATTGCTTCAGCGAAATTTTTTAAGACTGATGCTATTTCATCGGGACCAACAACCCATGTTTTTGCATTTTTATTAACCCTGGCCAATGAGCAGATATTGTAGGATAAAAGCAACAAAACATACTGGCCCGCAAAAAATATTCTGCGGGCTAAATTTTTAATTATAGGCATATTTATTAATCAATAGATTTTTCTATTTGTGACAAAATAGCATCACTCAATTCAAGAGAGTCAAAACCTGCTTGCAAATTTGGGTAGCTTACATTCTCACCATTGCACACCGATATAAATGCCTGTAATTCGCTCAACAGAGCTTCCTGAGGCATCACTTGCACTTGCTGCTCCATTGAAGAAATCACATAGGGTTTATTCTCTTCATAGTGCTCTTGAGTTTGTTTATGAATGATGACTTCTTTACGCAACAAATTACAGTCAATATAGGACTCACCTGTAGTAATTTGAATACTACGAATCTTTTTCTCAGTCATCCGACTGGCAAGGACACGAGAAAGAGCTCCGTTTTTATGGTGAAGCAATGCGGATGCAAATGCAATAATGCCGTTCTCTTTCTTGCCAAAAGCTACAACATTTTTAACTTCACCATTTAAATACAGTGCCAGATCAATATCATGAATCATTAAATCAAGGACAACATCAACATCATTAATTCGTGAACTAAGGCGATTTGTACGCGTAAAATCTGCGTTTATAACATCTTCAGAATGCATTATCCGATTAAGTTCGGTAACAACCGGATTAAAACGCTCAATAAAACCACATTGAACAACCATACTATGTTGTTCAGCTAACGCTTTGATTTTCCGTCCTTGGTCAAGCGTTGCAGCCAGAGGCTTTTCAATAAATACATACTTTACTTTGCCTACACAATGATTAAAGTAATCGTAATGCGTACTCGTTGGCGTGACAATTAGAACAGCATCTGCCGAGTCAATTGCCACGTCAATTTCAGTAGTATAGGAAACATCATATTGCTTTGAGAGCTTCTCAAGTTCCTTCTCATCCACATCAAATATGAAGGAAATATTGACACCTTTTAGCATATTTAAAATACGAAGGTGGTTTCTTCCCATATTACCAATTCCTAACAACGCAACATTAACCATAACCTAAATCCTATTTCCAATTTTATCTACTTTCCCTATGACTCTTGCGGGGTTTCCCGCCACAAGCGAATAGGGTTCAACGTCCTTGGTTACAACAGCCCCTGCAGCGACCATTGCGTATTCACCGATCTCGATACCACAAACGATTGTACTGTTAGCACCAAGACTGGCTCCATTTCTAACCAGAGTACTGATTATTTTCCACTCGTCGTTAAAGGCACGAGGGACTTTGTCATTAGTAAAAGATACATTTGGACCAACAAATACGTCATTTTCAATTATCACGCCATTATATACTGAAACTGAGTTCTGAATTTTGCACCCATCACCAATTTTTACATTGGTATCAATGTAAACATCTTTTGAAATAATGCAGTTTTTGCCAATTGAAGTGTTTTCTCTAACCTGACAATTGATCCATATTTTTGTGCCTTCACCAATTTTGGCATCAGCATTTACATTGGCAGTTGGGTCTATATATATATCAGCAGTCATTAAACCTCCTGAATCAATTTACATATTTTAATAATATCTGAAGACGCCAAATATGGATGCATTGGTAAACTAAATACTCTATTGCTTGCATTTGACGAAACAGGGAAATCATTTGGGCCATAACCAAGGTCTAAAAATACCTTTTGTTCATGTAATGAAAGCACATAATAAATAGCGGAGGGAATTCCATTTTCTTTCAACTTATCAATAATTTTTTGACGGTGATTTTCATCTTTAGCCATTAAAGTATATTGAGCCCATGCACTTTTATAACCACTTGGAACAACTGGTTTAATAAGATTTTGTACAGACATAAGTTCAGAGTTGTATTGATCAGCGGCTGCTCTGCGCGAATTCAACTCAGAATCAAACACAGCTAACTTAGGTAATAATACGGCGGCTTGAATCGTATCCAAACGTCCGGTTAAGCCCATACGGACATTTTCATATTTATCAGAACCCTGGCCATGAACACGAATAGACTTTAATTTTTCATAGATTGACTCATCATTGGTAAAAATCGCCCCACCATCGCCGTAGCAACCCAAAGGTTTTGCAGGGAAAAATGATGTACAGCCTATATCGCCTAGATTTCCGGCTTTAATGCCGTTTAATTCCCCGCCAAATCCCTGGGCTGCATCTTCAATATTAATTAAATTATATTCTTTGGCAATGGGGTTAATTCGGTCATAATTAGCAGGTAGACCAAACAAATCGACAGGCATTATTGCTTTAATTTTTGATACATCAGTGCATAAATGGTTATGTATCTTATCAGTACCGTCTTTAATTGAGCTTAGCATTTGTTCCAATTTATCTGGGCAAATATTAAAGGTTGATTGGTCAATATCAACAAAAAGCGGAGTAGCTCCTACAAATGCAATCGCTTCACCGGTTGCTATGAACGTAAATGGCGTTGTAATAACAAAATCGCCCTTTCCAATTTCATGAGCTAATAAAGCCATGACCAAGGCATCTGTTCCTGAAGCACAGCTTACGCAATATTTTGATCCGGCAAATTCGGCAAGATTTTTTTCTATCTCTGTTACTTCAGGACCCATAATATACTGGCCATGATCAAGAACAGTTTGAATATTTGAGTCAATTTTACTTTTTAGATCTTTATACTGTGACTTCAAATCTATAAATTGCATGTTGTCTCCTAATGCCAACAAAGGCATGTTACATATTTGCTACTTCGAGCTTGTTTTAGACAAGTTCAGTACGCATTAATAAAAATAAACCAATTGGGAGATTGAAAATTTTAAGAATTTAAAGGCAACAAATGTGCACCTTTTAATTGGTATCGTGACCCGGTTGCGGAACATAGCGCAACTCCTTCACCTTCTACAGGCAGATCGAGTTTTTCGCCGTAGTGGCTCATCCAACCAATTTGTCGGGCGGGAACACCAACCATTAAAGCAAAAGGTTTCACATCTTTATTCACTACGGAACCGGCGCCAATAAAAGCATATTCGCCGATGGTAGCACCACAAACTATGGTGCAATTTGCACCCAGTGTCGCACCTTTTTTTACCAAGGTATTTCTAAATTCGGATTTCTTTTCAATCTCTGCTCTAGGGTTATTTACATTAGTAAAAACCATAGATGGTCCACAAAAAACACCATCTTCCAGGGTTACATTGTCATAAACACTGACATTGTTTTGTATTTTAACGTTATTACCAATAACAACGTTATTGCCGATAAAGACATTTTGTCCAAGATTACAGTTATCACCTAACTGGGCACCGCTACAGACATGAACCCAATGCCAAACCTTAGAGTTGATGCCAATACGTGCACCATCATCGACTATGGCGCTATCATGCACAAAAAAATCTACCATTAACCCGTCACCTTCTTAACAAATGGGTGCTGATCAGATTTATTTTCAATAACATCCTGCTTGCGAATATCGCTGACGATGTCGATGCTCTTTCGAGCTTCTTCTAATCCAAAGCCACCAGCATTTAAAATGTGCTGATAACTCAAAGTATGCAGGTCTGTAAAGCCACTCGAAAATTCTATTTCTCGGCCATCGACAGTAATTGAACGGTAGGTACGCTGTCCAGAAGCCTTAACATCTTCTGGAATATAATCGTAATTTATTGACAAAAGCCAACGAACTTTAGCGTGTTTAAATTCAAGATAACCAGCATTTGTATCTGCCTGTTTTAGATGGGCTTCATTCTTTTTAATATCGCCAAAAATCCAACCTAACATGTCATAAAAATGCACACCAATATTGGTGGCAATGCCGCCCGACTTATTGTCATCACCCTTCCATGAAGTAAAATACCAATGACCACGACTTGTTAGATAAGTCAGGTCAACTTCAAACATTTTACTAGGGTTTTTAACTAATTCTGCGGTAACAAATTCTTTCAATTGTATGATGCTTGGATGTAAACGTAATTGCAAAATATTATAAACCTGTTTACCGGTTTCTTCTTGGACAACTTTTAAGGCATCAATGTTATGAGGGTTAAGAACCAATGGTTTTTCGCAGATCGCATGAGCACCATACCGAAGCGCAAAACGAATATGAGAGTCATGCAAATAATTAGGTGACGCGATACTGACGTAATCTAAATGAGTGCCTTCCCGTTTAAGAAGATCAATATGGCGATCAAAACGCTCAAATTCTGTAAAAAAATCTGCATCAGGAAAGTAACTATCTATAATGCCAACGGAGTCATTTTTATCTAACGCTGCAACTAACACATTATTTGTTTCTTTTATAGCTTTCATATGACGTGGGGCGATATATCCCGCTGCGCCAATCAGTGCAAACCGCTTCATTATGCTTTCCTCAAATTTCTGTGTACGCCTTTAATACGGCCACGCGTATCTACAACTAGCTGGCTGTTGTTCATGACTAACTCGTAATCGAAAGAATCATGATCCGTTGCCAGTAGCACACAATCGTATTGCGCGAGCGATTCTGCACTAAGTTCAACACTTGAAAGGTTAAATGAATGTTCTCTCATTTTTGGAAAAACCAATACATATGGGTCAGAATAGCTAACGATTGCGCCCTTGTGTTCCAGTAGTTCCATAAGCTCTACGGCCGGAGATTCACGCATATCGTCTACATTCTTCTTATAGGCAATACCTAACACTAAGACTTTTGAACCCTTTAGCGCCTTGCCAAAGTCATTCAAACCATCGAGTACTTTACCCAGCACCCACTTTGGCATTGAAGTATTTACTTCACCCGCTAGCTCAATAAATTTGGTATTTACGCCAAACTCACGGGCTTTCCATGTCAAATAGAAGGGATCAATCGGGATACAATGGCCGCCCAATCCTGGGCCTGGATAGTAAGGGGTAAAACCAAACGGTTTGGTAGCCGCAGCGTCAATAACTTCATGGATGTCGATACCCATACTATCGGCAACGATCTTCATCTCGTTTACTAGACCAATATTGACTGAACGATGTATGTTTTCCAGTAATTTAGTCATTTCAGCAACTTTGGTTGAACTAACAGCAACAACCCGATCAATCGCAGGTTTGTATAATTCAATACCTACTTCAAGACAATTCTGTGTGTGGCCACCGCATACCTTGGGAATCGTTCTCGTTTCAAAATTCGGGTTTCCTGGGTCTTCCCGCTCGGGTGAATAGACCAAGAATACATCTTCACCTACCGTAAAGCCTTGCTTCTCAATACGTGGCAGTAATTCCTCTTCTGTAGTGCCCGGGTAAGTTGTGGATTCCAGCGATACTACATGACCAACACGCAGATACGGCGCAACCTGGTCCATTGTAGCGATTACAAAGCTTAAGTCTGGCTCACGGTACTTATTTAGCGGTGTTGGCACGCACATAATCAGCGCATCGGCTTCTACCGCACGGGAGAAGTCTGAGGTGGCTTCAAAGCCATTGGCATTGGCTTGTTGTAGTTTTTCAGCGCTAATGTGCTTAATATAGCTAACGCCATTAGAAAGCTTTTCTACCTTATCGGTATCAACATCAAAACCCAATACCTTAAAGCCCAGTTCGCTGTAGCGCAGCATTAACGGCAAACCAACGTAACCGAGCCCCAAAATGCCAATTACTGCGGTTTTCGCCGCAAATTTACTTTTAACGTTAATGGCTATCACTTAAGTTCCTTACCATACAATTCAGATTCATAAATTTTCAACAGCCTGACCAATGCCACCAAGCCAAATAAAAGATAAGTCAAAACAACCCCGCCAACAAATGCCAGGATTCCCACACTTAAAGTAAGTTGGGCGCTTGTTGCGCTTTTGTTGGCAGCAAATACAATTGGAATATGCACTACTTCGCCATAGGACGTTGCCTTGAGCTCTCTGTAGGGCAGGTTTTTATTAGGTTTCAGATCCTTTTCCGCTTTGTATTCACGGTCTGCCTTTAACAAGGGCGCTTCAAGCTCTGCAAACACTGCTTGTATAGCCACTAATGCGTCAGCCATTGCCGTTTCACCTTCTTTCACAGATTTACTTCCACGGGCAAGTTTGAATAGCAGACCATCGACCTTTTCCACAGCGATTTTTGGGTCTTTACTAACCGCCTGCGTTAGCCTTGCTCGTAAGCTATCTACCCGAAGCGGGCTGTGTATAGACAAGTTATTATTTACCACATGCAAAAGATATATGGAAAATTCGGAACGGTACAAAACTACACCGTGCTCATCACTCTCTACACTTGTACCATCAGATGCAGAAAACCAAGTATTTACAACGGCCAAAATAGCAATTACAAACCCTACCACAAGTGCAATAAAAAACTTCTTCTTTAGAAACAGCAAAAAGTCCAATAATGAAAATTCATTCAGATGCTCAATTGCGCTTTTCATTCTGTACAAACCCTATTAGAGAAATTAAAGGAGACTAACATTATTAGCCAAAACCAAGCGTATCTGAGGGTCGAGCTCGCACCATGAGCGGTGACAAAAAAAGCCAAAGCAACCAACACCACCATAACGCTGTATGAAACGTCGTTTTTCGAAGACAAAATTCGGATACTGTGGATAGCAATAGCCGCCAGATACCCCAAAAATAGTAAAGCCGCTGGTAATATGCCTGCGATAACAGCTAATTCAATCCAAAAAAAGTGCACATCGTGCAGGCCTGCGCCAAACATCTCATTCGCAGCTTCCACGAAGCTTGCCTTGTCCCCAAACCCCCAGAACTGATCTACCGCAAGCAGCCACCCTTCCTGCATTAAACGTAAACGCGTTATGCCGCTATTATCGACCCCATCTCCGAGAATAAAATTTAAAATGCGGGATACGTCCGCCAAGCGCCTTAGTAAGATGTCCCCAAAGCTAAATGCAAACACAGCAACCAGAGCCAATGCCAGCACTAACAGGGAGAGAGAGCGGTAAAGCTTTGTGTTAGTGAAAAACCAACAGGTATAGACCAATAGATACATGAAATACACAACCTGCGCTGCTCGAGAAAGAGACAATACCAACAACAAACCACAGCCAACAAAATAGACTAATGACAAATACCGAAACACTCTCTCCTTACCGAACGCATACATAACTACCGGCAGCAGGGTCACAATTGCTGCTGCAAAGTCATTTTCATTAAAAAATGTACCAGTGGCAACTAGGCCTTGATCCATGCCTGTAGCCGAAAAACGAGAAGGGAACAAATCCCTTCCAATAATGAGTTCAAATGCACCTAAACACAACATTAACACTGCGTAAAATGCAACCAACCAGTCGATACGAATACCCAAGCTGCGAAAATGCCCTGTTAACAAAGCAGGAGCTAACCAAAGCAACACCAATAAGAGAACCGGTAAGTAGTAAAGGTCCAGCCCGGCGCGTAAAGAATTAAGCGCAACAGACGCTAGCACCGTAAAAAGAACAACGAATAAAACCAGGTGGGAAATGTCTAGCTTTACCTTAACAGCCCAACTGGAAAATCCACCTAATAATGCCGATTGAACAGCAACCAAACCAGCCAGCAGCGCCACATAGGGGAATATAAAGTACGTACTGTAGGGAACTCTAGAAACCACCCAAATAAAGCAAACACCCACCAACATCCGAAAAATGGTACTTAACAGCATCATTTTATTGGTCTTTATGCCTGTAATAGGCATTACGGGTAAGCTGATCATGAATAGTTATCTGTAAAAACAAGAGGGCAAATATTCTAGCCCAACTTGTCAAATAGAGCCATATTAGATTAGGCATATTGACATTTTTAGCCAAACTTAAGTGAGATCCTGAGCTTGCGGATTAATATTATTGTAATTTAAAAATATCAGAAATGAAGATTCTGCTTTACTAGTAGGTTACAGCGTAGCTACTTATTTTCTAAAAAATCCAAAAAATGGGATTGACAAACCAGCTATAAGATGACGCGCAGGATTGAGAGGGACCAAACTGGGACTGCATAGCATCGGT
>Ga0102854_1000240_pt1 | contig 18935 bp, 19 predicted proteins | sample Colrivmet1370A02_FD_84502 | JGI IMG/M metagenome (GOLD analysis project Ga0102854, IMG submission 84502) | Estuarine microbial communities from the Columbia River estuary - metaG 1370A-02 | ecosystem: Environmental > Aquatic > Marine > Intertidal zone > Estuary | place: USA: Columbia River... | reverse complement strand
AGTCCCTGTTAAACCAATTGAACCTATCGTTCCTGTTAACCCTGTTAACCCAATTGGTCCCATTGTACCTGTTAACCCGATTGAACCCATAGTACCTGTTAAACCAATTGGTCCCATAGTCCCTGTTAAACCAATTGAACCTATCGTTCCTGTTAACCCGATTGAACCCATCGTACCTGTTAATCCAATTGGTCCCATTGTTCCTGTTAAACCAATTGGTCCCATAGGTCCTGTTAAACCAATTGGTCCCATAGTCCCTGTTAAACCTATTGAACCCATTGTCCCTATAGGTCCTTGTGGTCCAAAAGGCCCTTGTGGTCCAGGCTCCCCAGTTAACCCTATTGAACCCATTGTACCTGGAGGTCCAGTTAAACCAATTGAACCCATTGTTCCTATAGGTCCAATTGAACCCATCGTTCCTTGTAGTCCTGGAGGCCCAGTTAACCCAATTGAACCCATTGTTCCTGTAGGTCCTGTAGGTCCAGGTGGTCCAGGTGGTCCAGGTGGTCCTATTTTACATTTATTATGTGATTTTTTACAATGAGATTTTTTGTGATGCGATTTTTTATGATGCGATTTTTTATGATGTGATTTTTTACGGTGTCGTTTTGTCATTTTTTATTTTATGTTATATAATACACTAATAAAATAAAATTCTGCAATTGTACAATTTATTGTAAATATACAAATAACATATTTTAAATAAAAATTTACAAAAATTAATTTAAAAACAACACATATTATATTATATAATGAGTGAAAAAAGGGTTGTATTAGTCACAGGATCACAAGGTATGGATGGTTCCCATATGATGGAATTACTTTTAGAAAAAGGATGTGATGTTCATGGTACAATTAGAAGAAGTTCTGTTATTACAACTGAAAGAATAGAACATATTTTTGATAAAGTTACGTTACATTATGTAGATATTACTGATACAATGTCTGTGTTTAATATTATCAATAAAATACGTCCAGTAGAAATTTATAATTTCTGCGCGCAAAGTCATGTTAAAATTAGTTCAGAATTGGAAAATTACACTATTCAAACTAATTTTGTAGGCGTATTAAATATATTACAAGCTGTAAGAACATGCGGTTTAGAAAAAACATGTAGAATTTATCAAGCGTCAACTAGTGAAATTTATGGTAATGTTACAGATGGATCTCTTTTATTAAACGAAGAATCTCCACAAAAACCTGTTAGTGTTTATGGTATTTCTAAAATGGCTGCGGAACATTTATGTAATATGTACCGTGATGCGTATGGAATGTTTGTTGTAAATTCTTTACTTTTTAATCACGAAGGTCCACGTAGAGGACATAACTTTGTAACACAAAAGATTGCTAGATATGTAGGAAAGGCTAATTTTAGTAAACCATTGCAATTAGGTAATTTAAATGCAACACGTGACTGGGGTCATAGTAGAGATTATGTTTATGGAATTTGGTTAATGTTACAAAAAGATAAACCCGATAATTATGTTTTAGCAACTGGAGAAACACATTCTGTTAGAGAATTTGTTGAATTAGCATTTGAAGAAATAGGAATTAAAATAGAATGGTGTGGATCAGGAATAGATGAAGTTGGAATAAACTCATTAACAGGAGAAACTTTGGTACAAGTTAATAAGAAATATTATAGAGATATTGATATAGAATGTTTAATTGGAGATGCTTCAAAAGCAAAAAGAGAACTAGGATGGGAACCCAAAATTACATTTAAAGAATTGGTAAGTGAAATGGAAATATCAGAAAAACTTTTTTAAAAAAAGTTATAGATTTATTGAAATTGATCAAAAAAATAAAAAAATTTAATAAAACATATAAAATTTAATAAAAACATAAAGTATGATTATTTATAATTATTCAAAATGTCCAATAAGATATCATTGTAGTGAAGAAAAATCTTTATTTCCAGAATTTAAAAATTTTAAATTTGTATTAGATTTCAAATGTAGTGCTCCAGATTATTCTAGTATTACTCGTGGAATTTATGATTTAGATACTGACATATTATATTTTCAATATGATTTTAAAAAATTTAAAAACAATATACCTAATATTGTATCGAAAAATGATTTTATAAATGAAATATATAAAAGTTTATATTCAAAAACTATAGTTGATGGTATTAATAGATGTATTTATTAAAAATTATTATTATTAAAAATTATTATTATTTTTTTACGTTTATATTACGATAAAAATGTGTGTATTATATTAAACACTATGTTTAATATAATTTTATTATTTTATTACTGTAATGCATTATCTTTTAAATGCGATTATCAATCGATTAACGGACCAGTTTCTAGTCATGTATTATATAAAGAAGATAATTTAAATGTTGTAAAATGGCTTGAAAAATACGAATATTGTAGAGCTAAAGGTGATACAACAGTATACAAAGATGCTGGAAAGGATAAATGCGAATATTCAAGAAATATTTGTTTTTATTATGATAACGAATGTATTTTTGATGAAACACGAGAAAATGATCTATTAGAAGAATGTCAAGATCTTTTAAATAATAACGTTCTTGAATATGGTTTAGATCTTGGTAGACAAAATGATGAACCAACAGAACCAACAGAACCAACAGAACCAACAGAACCAACAGAACCAACAGAACCAACAGAACCAACAGAACCAACAGAAATAGAACCAACAGAAACAGAAGCAACAGAAGCAACAGAAACGACAGAAACAGAATCAATAGAAACAGAATCAGAAGCAATAGAAACAGAAGAATGTCAAGATCTTAATTTGTCAACGAAGGTAGTAGAAACAAAAACAGTAAAAACAATAGAAACAACAGAACTTTATAGTTCTACAAAAGATAATAAAAATTCTTTTATTTCTCTTATCATTTTTTTATCATTTCTTTTTTAATGGATGATTATTGATAAAAAGAATCATTTTCATTAAATGCAGTTTTGCATCTACATGATGTATGACATAATTTATTACAATTATTGCAATTAATTTTAGGAATAGATGTTGTATATCCTGAATAGCATTCTAGACCAGATATAGGAAACCCACCATTTTTATTCCAAATAGCACCAGTATTAACCATTTTTTTATAAGCTCTAATATATGTAATATCCCATTCATTTGAATGATCTTTAAATTTATTCATATATGTTTGAATATCGTCATTGTATGGTGTTTTTGTCAAGTCTCCTTGGCATGCTTTTCCCATCCAAGCGTCATGAATTGTATAAGACCATTTTTTTGCAATATTATTATACCAAGTGACATCTTCAAATTCTAGGTCTTGATCAATAACTAATGTATTAGGATCAGGATTTAAATCGACTAATTCTTGTGCTAATATTTCTTCTTGACGTTTACGAAATTCTTTACTTGTAAATTTACAAAGATCTTGTTGAATAAAAAATTCACGAGTTGGTAATGGTAATGTACTTAATACTGGTGGATTATTTATTGTGATTTTAGATACACATGTTTCTTTATAATAAATGTTTGACCAATTATACATTAGTATATTTGTACATTTAGATTTTTTAGGATCGCAATAAGAATTGTCTTTTTTTAAACATCCTTTTTCATCTAATAAAGTATGGGAACCCATTAAAGCAGTCATTTCTTCTATTGTTAAATTTTTACTTTTTGCAAATGAACTAAACCCAGTTGTATTCATATTTGCAGGTGCAAGAGAATTTGTTGGATTTGGTAGTGTACGATCATGACGTCCAACTAAAAAAGGTTGTATATTATCACTTTTAATAATTTTAGGACCTCCTAAAAATTCAGTTGCTACAGCACCACATACTGCGACGATGTCTGCTACAGATGTATCGTATTTTTTTGCTAAAGCTAATGCATTTTTTGATAATAAGTATGCGAAATTATCATAATTGTTTTCTGATCTTCTGAGTTCATCTTCTGTTAATAATAATGATCCATCTGCGCCACCAAAACCTTCAGATACTGATAAAGAATCATGAGCTGCTGCTCGAACATAAAAATTACACAAACGTTTTTCATAATGACATGCTGCTTTACATCCACTTATTACACTAATCCAGTCTACTTTACGAGGATTGTAAAATTTTTCTTTAGGTTTCCAAGAAGGAAGACGTACTTGAATTACTTTATTTTTTCTTGAATGTTTAGATAAACATGCAACAAAATTAATTGACAAGATTAAAATAAGAAATTGCATTTAAAAGTACCTTACAATTTCTTATTTTTAAATTTAAATTCGATTTTTTATTTTTATTTGCATTTCATGTCGATTATTTAATTAAAGATCATCAACGTCAGTTTTTTCAGCGTTTTTATCTACAAATAATTTATCCATTGTAGTACCACTTAATTCGTGTTCTTTAGGAACTATAACAGGTCTAGAGTAATATACACCCAAGTATTTTTTAGACATATTAATAACAAATTTATCATCAATATCCTCTCCAAAACACAATCCTCTATTCTTGTGCTTCATCATCCAAACAACTCCTGATAAAACTCCAGCCATAACTTGAATAACAGTTGGGCCAAAATATTGATCTTTTAATACATTTTTAGTATAATCTGTATTTAATATAGAACCAGTCCAAAAATAAAATAATTCTTCACTTTCAGTAAAAGGATTTTTTCGAGATACAAAAAGAGTTCCAATATTATCATAACCATTTATTTTATCTTCATACATATTTAATACTTTCCACCTAGATGGATCATTCAATATTTTAATCATTTCTGATGGAGGTATTTTATCAATCATTTCTTCCGTATGAGGATTTAACTTGTATACATAATGCATAGTTGGTGCATATTTAAATGACCCCAAATAACGATTTAATGAAATACCTTCGCCATGATGAATACAACGGCCTTCAAATTTAGTAAATGTAATACTATTATCACTATTAATTTTTAAAGGTGCTATAGATTCAAATTTTAAATCTTTACCATACGCCTTTGTTATTAATAATTGAGGAATTACTTGATTAACAGCTGATTTAGCAAAAGGAATATATTTTTCGTGAGTACCCATTTGAATTTCTGCTGGTTCAAGACCCTCTGTAATTAAACCAACACAACTCCAAGTATTGATAAAAATATCTTTATTAATTACCTCTGGCAATTGAGTATCAATTTCTGAACAATGCATAACCTCTATACCCAACATTTTTGCTAGTTTTTTATGATTTTTTTCTTTGACATATTGTTCCATATGTTTATTTACATTTTTATTCTTTGATTTCCTATATTTTATAACCTGTTTAGCCAAGTTTATAATACCTTGTTTTACAAATACAGAAATCAATCCAGGATTCATACCAAATTCAATTAAACTTGTTGTGTCACCATAATCTTTTGTTTTTTCAGCTATTAATTGCAAGTTTACATGCTGTAAAAAAATACCATTGTTAACTGGACAGTGAATCGTACTATCTTCAACAATATCATCCTCTTCAATAGAAGTATTGATATATAAAATGTTTCTCATTCTACATTCTTGAAAAATAATATAAGTACATGTTTGAGTTGTTAGATCAATAATAATATCATCCTTTTTTAATTTTAATTTTTCATCAAATAATAAAGTTAAATTATGTCTTTTTATTTCAAAATGTAAAAATGTAGCTCCATTACGTACAATTTCTACAACAGATGGAAATTTACTAGTATTTATATCTTTATCTATAATAAAAACTTGTTGTGGTTTATATTTGATAAATTTATTTAAATAATATATACAACATTTTGCTACAGATCCACACCCTAAAAACACGATTTTTTGGTTTTTATCTAATTTTATCCTTTCATCCATATAATATATATAAACAAAATAAATTTACAAAAAAATAAGCTTTTAAAAAAAAAAGCGTTACTTTGCCGAAACTGAGCTTCAGCCAGATCAGTAAGGTACCAAAAAAAAGATTTACCAAAAAATAAAAATACTGTCTATTTTCTTTTTGCGTTAATAATTTGTACTTTTATTATAAAACGAATATAAGACGAATATATATGAACTTTTCTATAAATATTTGCGGTTTTGGTTTTGTAGGAGGGTCTATTGGTCACGTTTTAGAAAAAAATAACATTCATTATAATGTATACGATGTTATTACACCAATTAAAACTGGTACGTATTCTTATTATGATGATATAAACAACATGGTAAATGAGTCTGAAAATGAACTCGATATGCCTAGATTTACACACGATGTCGATAGACAGCAAGGTACCAATATTTATTTTATTAGTGTTCCTACACCAAGTGATGATGATGGAAATTGCGACACTTCGATAGTTGAAAAAGTTGTAAAGGATCTTTCTTTAGCTATTAAAAAAAAATCTATTATTCTTATTAAAAGCACAGTTAAACCAGGAACTATAAGAGAGTTATATGAAAAATATCATAATGAACTTGTAGATATTGTCTTTTGCCCTGAATTTTTAAGAGAACTTACTGCAAAAGATGATATGTATAATGCAAATTTTTCATTATTTGGTAATCATTCTGGAAAAGATGATGATACAACTGAAAAGTTGATTAATTTATTTACTAATTACATGTATAAACATAAAAAGTTACCATTTTACAAAAGACTTTTATCACAAAAAGGTGGTTTTAAGTGTTATACAAGAACATTTGAAGAAATGGAATTATTTAAATATACTATAAATACTTTTTTAGCTGTAAAGGTATGGTATTTTAATGAAATCTATGAAATATGTAATAAATTCAATATTGATTATCAAAGTTTTAAAACACTTTTTCCATTAGAGCCACGAATAGGAAAATATGGTACTACAGTACCTGGAGATGATGGAAGAGGGTTTTCAAAAAAATGTTTACCAAAAGAATGTAGAGGTATGAAGGGTTTGCAAAATGAATTAAATATTCCTAATAATGTATTGGATGAAATTTTAACAAGAAATAATTATTTTAGAAGTTTAGAATAAATATGGGTCATATGGATACAAATCAAAATAGAATGGGTCAAAACAATAACAACTTGGATTACAACAATAGTAATATTCATCGCATAAAGGATCATAATAATGACATTCTTTATTATTACACATTGGTTTTTTAGATGCTTTTAAATTTTTACTAGTATCATTTGTATTTGTATCATTTGTCGCATTTGTCGTATTATGTGAATTAGGATGAAGATATAAATTTACATATGTAACATATGATCCTGTGGTAGATGAATTTTTTAAAGGATTATGATATATCCTATTTTTATTTATAAACGTTTTATTTTTAGAACCACATGTAGAATTTGTAGCTTGCGAGTTATTTGTTTTATTCATTCTTTTTTATTTTTTATATTATTATAAAAGATAAAAAAAATACATAAATCACTGTTATTAGAATATTTAAAAAGAATGAAATAAACATTTTAAATCAACAATCTTTTGAATATAAATTTTTCCTTTTAGATCTTTCTTTGATTTGTTTTAATTTAATTTCTTTGTCACTAATGATTTCTATATTATTTAATATTTTATACCATTTTGTCTTGACAAAAAATTTATGCCAAGGATCTTTAGGATCTGGTTCTCTTATACTTATTCCATGTATTCTCTCTGGACATTCATTAATACAAAAATTGCTAATAACAGTTTTCTGTATATCCTTTGCTATTTTTTGATCAGTTATACTTAGAAATAAATCAAATTGTTGAGGATCAGATAATTTTAACACTGTATCGCTTGTTAATTTCAAGACTTTTATTTTTTTTACAATATTTTTAAATTTACGCAAATCAAGTGGTACTAAACAACTATATTTTGGTTTGTATTTGTTAGTGCGTTTAAATTCGCAAGCTAAATTTTTTGTATAATTTTTCCATGTTTTATCGTCGTTTACATTTGGTAATGTACCAAAATTTTTTAATATAGATACACTTAAATCTGGATGCCAACTTGGACTAGCTACTGCAAATTTAGAATAATGTGATGTTTCATATATTGAAGTAACTCCACCCATATAACATGCATCGTATGCTATTAATTTAATATTAAATGGTTTCACTATATACTCTAATAATTCAGAAACTCCTAAAAATGGATCATCCCATGGACCTACAACAACAGACCCACCGTGACCATAATACGATATAGCTTTTATATCAGTTTTTCTATCAATTGAATCAAGTTTTATTAAATCAACTAGATTTTCTAACCAACGTTTTCTACTATAATTTCTTTGTTGACTTTTTTTTAATAATATTTCTTCATCTGATGTCATGTAAATGATATTTGCTAAACGTTTACTATATATTTTTAAGATATATACACTAGTATTAGTGTCTAAATTTTTTCTACATTTTTTAAAATTATCGTAAAATTCTTCATCCTCATCTTTGTCAGTTATATGTGCAAATATAAACCAACTTTTCATTATATATACATATAATCTAGAATTTAAATTTAACGTAAAAGTTATCTAAAAAGGTACCTTTTAAACGGCAAGGTATCTAAAAAAGGTACCTTTTAAACGGCAAGGTATCTAAAAAAAATATCTTAAACCATATGGATAAGAGAGTCTCCAAAAAAGATAATGGTCATAATGATGACTATCACAGTAGTAATAATAATGGCGATGCTTGTGATGTTTGTGGTGCTTATGGTGTTTGTGATGTTTGTGGTGATGATGACTAGACATTGTGTATATTATTACCAAAGATAAAAAAAATATATAATTCAGTAATAATATAAAAGATAAAAAGAACGTTTTATTAGATTAGTTTAGGAATTTTTACACCAAAAATAGTAATGAATTTTTTAGCTTCTTCTTCTTTACGTTTTCTTTCTGCTGCTGCACCTGCATCAGCTGCAGCTTTAGCTTCTTCAGCGGCTTTAATAGCGGCGATAGCAGCTTTTTTTTCTTTTTCTGCTTCTACCCAAAGAGGTTGATAAAAATTTTCATATTTTTCTGCTTTATTATACGTATAATAAAATAATCCTAATACGAGAAGAATTATGATAACATATGTTATGTCCATAATTTGTTTTTTATCTAGTTTTTTAAATTTAAACTTGTTTAATTTCATCATTTTATAATATATTAAAATAAAAAAAAGTTATTCTAATATCAATCAATTTTTAATTTTATAGCACATAACAAAATCCATTACACCAATACCTTTAATATTAGACGGCAAGGTACTTTCTTCGCAATCATAACAAAATCCATTTTCACATTCATAACACCAAAATGTACGTTTTATCACATTTTACACATTCTCCTATATTATCGCACATAGAATCGCACATAGAATCGCATCCCAAGTTAATACTCATTTAAACTAATACATTTTTATATTTTAATTCATTTTTATTATTTAATCTAAATCAAATGACACTTTACGTTTATTTACATTAATTCCATCGACACCATCGACACCATTCTCATAAATTTCATTCAATGTTTTTTTACGATTTTGTTCTTTAATTCCCTTTTTAATCATTTCATCTAGCTTTTTCAAAGTCCTTTTTATATATAAAATTCTATATAAAGGAATATTATCACCATAGATTAAAGCGTCGCGTTTAGAAGAATACATTTCTGTTGATATTAGCAATTTTATAATCGATATCATTTTAAATTCATTTTTTGTTTTTTTTAATTAAACTACTACAAATGGTCCAGATACACCACCGCGACTAGATTTTACATAAATTCTAACTGGTCTTGCAAGTGGAACAGCATTATTTCTTACATCTATAGTAAATGTACATGTTGCTCCAACACATACAATTGGTGCTGAAATAGATCTAACCGTACCTCTGATAAAAATAATACTACCAATTGTACCATCTGCATTTGTAGAATGCAATGTCGCAGTAGCAGCAGCATTACCAGTTCCTGTGATTCTAAATTGTCTATTTGCAATATATCTTGCACCAGTAATAGTTATAAGATCTGTAGGTAACGGAAAGACAATTGATGCTGTTTTTGGACTAGCTACACTTGATCCACCTGTACTTTGTGTCATTACTGAAAATTGATAGGGTGTACCTGGAACAAGATCTTTAATAACTAATAATGTAGCTGTTCCAACACGAGTTGTACCAACTTTAACACCACCTGATGTAAAGATTTCAACGCCAAATCCATTGATAGTTGGATCATCTGGTTTTGTCCAAGATAATGTAATACCTCCATTTTCAATAATAGTTATAGGAGCTACTGTAATAGCTTGTGGTAATATAGCAGTTGGTGGTGCAAATTTTCCAACTAATTCCGATGTAAATTTACCAGTATGATCAAATGAGACTGCTCGTAATGTAAATGGTCTAGTAACGTGAATTGGTGTATAATAAAGAATAGCATTTGGTGAAATTTTATTATTAACATCCAATACAGCAGAATCATCTAAAGTATATACAATTTGATTTGTATTAGAATCTAAAATAACTAATTCCGTTTGAACTTCTGTAATAGCATCATTTGTTGGTAATGATAGAATAGTTGGAATAATATCTCGTGGTTGATATGTAGTCACAAATGAATCAGACATTTTTGTCCCAATCATCGATCTAAGTTCAATAATGTCACCTGTAGCTAATGGTGTTAAATCAAATGCTACTTGAGTATCGGTTTTTGGTAGACGATAACCATAAATTTGATTTCCACGCAATACATTAATACTATATCCAGTTGTTGCAGGTGCACTAATAATGTCTTGTCCAGGTAAAAATTTAATCAAGTTACCAAATATAGCTACAGCATGTGGTATAGGACTTCCAAGATTTTGAGGACCTTGTGGACAAACACTTGACCAAGGTCCACCAACTTCACCATATTCTGAAATAGTTAAACCTTGACGCGCACCATCCGCAGCAGTTTCCTGCCACATTCTCATAGAAAATCCTTCACCGCTACCAGCAATATCTGCAGCTTCTTGAGTCCCAAAAATAAACGTTGCTGTAAATTCCGTACCAACAACTTCAACTCTTGATGTATATCCAGGATTCGGTGTTAAAGGGCCAAAAACAGCATTGACTTGTCTCTTTTGAACTGTAGTGCCAAGTAACAGTGGATTAACAACTCTTATTTCAATGTTGTTTGATACAACAGTTGATGCTACAAATCCTTTAATTGTTAACGTAGTACCTGTTAAATCATAAGTAGAGATATATCCATTTTGAATAGTCATATCACCTAATAACAAAGCACCACTTTTAATTGTAATTAAGTCTCCTGCTTGAATATCTGGTGTAACCTTTAAAGTTGTACCATCTCCCCAACAACGTGCACCTGGATGATTAATTTCAAATGCATCAATATTTCCAGATACTGTTCCAGTAGCTGAACCAACAACTGCTCCATTACGATTAACTTCAACTAATAAACTTTTACCTGTATTATCAATAAAATTTTCAAAACTACAGAAATCTCTTTCTGGAAAACAAATTATATTGTTTGGTTGTAAAACAACTGCAGAAAAAACACAGTTTAACAAAATTAATTGTAAAAACATAATTTTATCTTTAAATAAAAACAAAATCATTTTTTTATTGTATATATATATGATGAAGATTGATACTATATTATTAATATTGTGTGTAATATCTATAATATCTATAGTTGTATATGTCTTAACAAGTAAAGTTGAAAAATTTTCATTTTTTGATCAAATGAAACGAGCTGGAGAACAAATGAAACAATCTGTAGCACAAGCTCAAGCTCAACCTCAAGCACCTACATTTTTTGATCAAATGAAACAAGCTGGAGAACAAATGAAACAATCTGTAGCACAAGCTCAAGCTCAACCTCAAGCACCTACATTTTTTGATCAAATGAAACACGCTGGAGAACAAATAAAACAATCTGTAGCACAAGCTCAAGCTCAACCTCAAGCACCTAATTCTTCAATTAATTTAATAGACACTTCTGATAATAATCCACTTATAAGCGGTATAAAAAATATGAAATCTGGCCTTGATAAATTAGGTGATTTTGTAAAAATGCTAGATGGAGGTGCACAAAAGGTTTTAGAAGATATTAAAAATGCATTTGATCCAAAAACTGCAGATCTACGACCTTGTCCATCTAATTCCAAAGAAAATGAATTAGGTGATTGTATGGCTGAAGGTGGTGCACATATGAGAGAAGATGGGAATAATATTGGAGAGGCTATTAATATATTTAATACTGGTTATAGAGGTGGTTGTAGTTGGAATAGACACGTAGAAGGCATTTTGTGTTTTAGAGATTGTAAACCTGGATATTTTGGTAGAGCAACTGAAGGATGTTTTGCTAATGGAGCAAATGAATTCGGAGTAATGAGATATAAACGAGATAGATGGCAATGTCCACCACCTAATAATACAACTCATACAAAAATAGATAATGTAACCAAGTTATGTTATAAACCGTAAAATCAAAAATTTAGAAATGATTTTTTTATTATATATATAATATAATGAAAATTGATACTATATTATTAATTGTGTGTGTAATATCTATAATATCTATAGTTGTATATGTCTTAACAAGTAAAGTTGAAAGGTTAGATTTAATAGACACTTCTGATAATAATCCACTTATAAGTGGTATAAAGAATATGAAATCTGGCCTTGATAAATTAGGTGATTTTGTAAAAATGCTAGATGGAGGTGTACAACAGGTATTAGGAGATATTAAAAAGGCATTTGAACCACAAACTCCTGGACGAAAATCTTGTCCATCTGATATGACTGATAGAGATGGAAGTTGTTGGAAGGATAGTTATGGTAGAGGGGCAGGGAGAGATGCTGATTACGAACCTTGCCCTAATGGATCTTCGGCAAATTGGGCCGGTGATTGTATGGCTAATCAAACGGACAGAGAAGATGGTCGAAATGATGCAGAACCTTTATGGAAAGCTAATGACTTGAAATGGACAAGAGAAAAAGGGCATTACAGAGATGGATGTAGTTGGAATAGGCATGAGGAAGGAGGAATGTGTTTTAGAGCTTGTCCACAAGGATATTTTGGTAGAGCACACGATAAATGTTGGGGTAATGGCGCAGATTCATTTGGTGTAATGAAAAGATTAGTTCATAGAGCACGAACTTGTAATGCTGATGAAGATAAAGATGGTATACGTTGTTATCCAAGATGTAAATCTGGTTACAAACCAGCAGGATGTTGCTTATGTGAACCAAATGATGGACCAGGAGGTATAAGAATTTGGCCAACAGATAGATACGAATGTCCACCGCCTGGTAATACAACACATACAAAATTAACAGGGGTACTTTGTTATAAACCATAAAATATATAATTTTACCAAGGGCAAAAATTGTATGTATCCAACTTGTTTTTATATTTAAACTATCATCCAGTTGATGATTTTGTTGTAAATTTAGATAATGTATGGAAATTTATAGGATTTTCAAACAAAGCAAACGGAAAAAGATTATTAAAACAACATTTTATTGAAAATAGAGATTATAAAATAGTTTTCATCCGAACGGATGAAAATAAAACTTTGCTCATCCGAACGGATAAGCAAAAAAATGAAGATAATAGAGGAGGTACATCCGTCATCCGTACGGATGACGGTAAATTCGGAAGTGAAACTATAATGTTGAATATAAATACGTTTAAAAAATTATGTTTTTAATTTAAAAATAAAATTACTTACTGATGTATACAGTATACGTCTTATGATTGAAGAAATTAAAACTGATAATAATTGTATTGTTAAGGCATTTGAAAATAATCCAATTTCGATATTACATGAAGATATAAATAACAAAAAAGTATATTATTTTAAAGCATCAGATGTAGGTAATGCATTAGGTATTGTTAATATACGTACAACAATTCAAAACTACGAAGATGATGATGAGAGGGTCGTACGTAAAGTGTACGACCCCCATGGTACACTTCAAGATACTATTTTTTTAACAAGTCAAGGAGTTTATAGATTACTTTACAACTCAAAAAAAGAAATAGCAAAAAAATTTCGTAAATGGGCAGGAAATATTTTAGATGATATCATTTTCAATGAATCAAAAGAATTAAAACGTCAACTAGAAGAACAACAAAATGTAATAGAAGAACAAAAGACATTAGTAGAAGAACAAAAGACAATGATAAAAGAAAAAGAGAAATTACTTTTAGAACAAAATAAAGAAATAAACAAATACAAAGAAAAAATTTATGAAGAAGTTGAAAAAAGAGGGTTTGTATATGTTATAAAAACTGATAGTTATAATTTTTATAAAGTAGGTAAAACAAAGGATTTTGTCTTGAACCGTGTAAAAGGACTTCAAACTGGAAATGTAAACGATATTCAAATATTATTAGAATTTCAAACCAGTAATCCAGATTTATTAGAAAAGAATGTTCATTATATCTTGGATAGATATAGATGTAATTCTGGTAGAGAATTTTTCGAGTGTAATTTTGAATATATACAAAAAATTATAGAAATATGTGGAAATACAATAGATACATTAAAATCAACTTATCAAAATATTTTTAACTCTCAATCTATTAACAGCATTGATAAAGAAATTTTTATAAATATAGATAAATTTTCTACCTTACAGAATACTCCATCAAGAGATCAAGATCAACAACTTTTAAAAGACAATCAATTTTACCAATGGTTGGATAAAAACGTAATTTTACAAAAGGGTAGTGTTTTACGTTTAAAAGATGTAGTATCATTATACGCAGGTAGAAAATTACATCCTAAAGCAGCAAGTATTTTACGATTAGAATTAGAAATGTATATTAAAAATAAATATACATCCATAAAAAGTGAATATTCCGATTCAAGTTTTAACGGAGAACGTTACAAAGGATGGTTAAACGTTTCATTGTCTAATTTTATGTAATGAAAATAAATAAAAAATAAATAAAAAAATAAACAACAAACCATAACCATGGACTGCACCCAAGGACACCGCTAGTTTCCTGCAAAAACCCGCAATGTATGGTCTCATCCGCAAAACCCGCAATAAACCAACCTTTTTCTCTGTTTTTTATTTTTCAGATTTTTTACTTTTTTATTTTTTTAAAAAATTTTTCAAAATTGATTTTCCCTGTAAAAGGTTGGTTTATTGCGGGTTTTGCGGGTTCCCTCCATTCCTTCTGGGTTTTTGAGGTGTTGTTGCGGTGTCCTTGGGTGTACTCCATTTTTATGGTTTGTTGTTTATTTTTATATATATTTTCTTATTTTTTTTTAAAAAACAAAAAAAACAAATATATAATATATACATGATAAACATTTTCTAAAAATGTATATAGAGAATAAAATGATAAAAGTCTAAAAAAGCTTAATTTCATGCGTGTTTTTATATAAAAAACAAAACAAAAATGACTTGATAAAAAAACATTTTTTAACAGTTTTTAAAAAATGTTTAAAATGTCTTTATTATTCAAAAAAAATCATTCATCTTATTTAAAAAAAGTTTATTGTATATAACTTGAAAAAGCTTATTTTTGTTCACGATTTTTACAAAAAAAGTGTAAATGGTGAAACGATAATATGGACTACAACTAAATTTTATAAAAATCCTAAAAATTCTATTAAAAATTCTATTAAAAAAATATTCAAAAAAATAAAATAAAAGTATTTTTTAGAATTCTCTAAAATAAATATATTTATATAATATATAAATGAATAGTAATTTATTAAGGGATATACAAAAGGCGCAACAAAGTCTAAAAAAGGTTGAAACAAAAAAGGCAATTGATAGCGCAGAATTACAATCTGCTCTTCTTTCTGCTAGACAAAGTCTTAAAAAGGCGTCTAGTAGAAAATTATGCCGTAGGGGATCTATCCTTAGACAAGGAAAATGTCGTCTATTATCCAAAAGACGTCCATCCAAGAAACGTTCATCCAAGAAACGATCCAAGAAACGTTCATCAAAGAAACGTCGTTCTGTTAAAAGACGTTCATCAAAGAAACGTCCATCAAAGAAACGATCATCAAAGAAACGCCGTTCTGTAAAGAGACGTTCATCAAAGAAACGTCGTTCTGTAAAAAGACGTTCATCCAAGAGACGTTCTTCTCGCAAAATGAAGGGTGGAGCTGCTAAGCGTGTATCAAAGAAACGTTCATCAAAGAAACGTAGTTCTGTTAAAAGACGTTCATCCAAGAGACGTTCTTCCAAGAGACGTTCCTCTCGCAAAATGAAGGGTGGAGCTGCTAAGCGGGTTTCAAAGAAACGTTCATCTAAAAAACGTGTTTCAAAGAAACGTCGTTCTGTAAAGAGACGTTCATCCAAGAGACGTTCTTCTAAAAAGGGTGGAGCTGCTAAGCGTATTTCAAAGAAACGTTCATCTAAAAAACGTGTATCAAAGAAACGTCGTTCTGTAAAGAGACGTTCATCCAAGAGACGTTCCTCTAAAAAGGGTGGAGCTGCTAAGCGTGTTTCAAAGAAACGTTCATCTAAAAAACGTGTATCAAAGAAACGTCGTTCTGTAAAGAGACGTTCATCCAAGAGACGTTCTTCTAAAAAGGGTGGTTCTCTTTCAGAAAAGGCAAGGGCTTTAGCTTCAAAAGGTTATGCTAAAGGAAAAGTTTTAGCTTCAAAAGGTTATGTTAAGGGAAAAGAATTAGCTTCAAAAGGTTACGCTAAAGGAAAGGCTTTATCAGCACAAGGTTATGCTCAAGGTTTAAAAATGGCAAAATCTCTTCTTAAAAGGTAAATAAAAAAGATCATTTTCTACCCGCAAAAACCGCAATGACAACCAGTTTTCCCTCAATAAAATAATTATAGCGGGGTTTATAAAAAAACACCTCAAAACACCGCAAAACACCGCAAAACACCTCAATAAAAATTACCTAATTTTATTTTATCAAATTGTTGTTAAAATAAAACTTATTTTATCGAGGATATGTATATGTTATTTAATGTAAAGACTTTAAAATATTTTAAAATGAAGAGAACGAAATTATATATATTTTTGTCTTCTCTTAATAAAAAAAGGGGAGATACCTTTACACACGATGTCGATAGACGGCAAGGTAGACGGCAAGGTGATTGGAAAGGTATAGTAAAGATATTTAAAAGATTAAAAAAAAAGATAAAGATGGAAAAAATAAAGAATAATGGTGATTTTATTATATATAAAGAAAGATATACAAATTCGTGGTTTCTAGAATGCAAAGAGTTGATTGTTATTTATGTTATAAAAAGAGATAAAAATGGATTTGATGAAAAAATAAAAGAGGGTAATTATAATTTCATGATATATGAAACGTCATTTCATTATATATGTTTTTGTACATCGCATTCAACTGATAAAATTGATGATTTTTTAAAAAATCTTGTATTAGATTATTCTGATAAAAGGATATTATTAGTATCAAATTATGGAAAAGATTTTTCTAGTTTTATTTTTTTAAATAAATATACATTTAATGACGATGTCGATAGACAGCAAGAACCACGTTGGTTGTCTAATACCTTCAGTAAAGGTGATTCTAGTTTGATATTAAAGGTACAAATTATTATAAAATATATAATAGCATGTAAATATTTATCTCCTCATTACTTTCCTATAAGTTAATTTAATATAACATTTATTTTCGTACAAAATCATAATGATCATTAAAATATTTTATAGTTTCCTTTAAACCTGCATTTAACGGTGTAAAAGTGATATCTTTTATATATTTTTTGATTTCGTCATCGTTTGTTGTTTTTTTATATTGGCCATCTGAATAAGAAGGGTTGTATATAATATTTGTTGTATCAAACTCGAAAATGTTACAAATAGTTTTTACTACATCTTTGATAGAAATTTCATCACTTTCTGGTGGACTAACAATAATTTAGTTTAAAATTAAAATATTTTATATATTATATTATTATTATTAATGAAAGTACTTGTAACAGGTGGTTATGGTCTAGTCGGTAAAAGTATCCAAGAATTAACATTATTTGGGGACGTATCTCAATACGAATATGTATTTTTAAGTAGTAAAGAATGTGATTTAAGAGATTCAGTTGCATGTGAAAGATTATTTTCAGATAGTAAATTTGATACAGTTATACATTTAGCAAATGTTGTTGCTGGGCTTTATGGTAATATTAATAATAATTATACAATGTTAGTTGATAATCTTAAAATTAATACAAATATTTTAGAATGTTGTAAAAAATATAAAGTAAAACGTCTAGTTAATATATTAAGTACATGTGTATTTGGGAATGATCTTAAATATCCATTGACCTCTAATCAAATGTATGATAAAATTCCAGATAGTAGTAACGAAGGATATAGTTATTCAAAAAGATTACTTGCAACTGGATCAAAATTATTAACTACATGTTCTGATATAGAAATAGTATCGTTAATACCAACAAATATATTTGGTAAATATGATAATTTTAATATAGATAATGGTCACGTTTTTCCAGTACTTATAGCAAAAACATTTAATGCTGCAAAAAATTTAAAAGAACATTTAACTAGAAGTTCAGATTTAATTATCAAGGGAACCGGATCTTGCTATAGACAGTTTATATATGCAGGAGACTTTGCAAAAATTATTTTACATTTTGTTGATTGTAAATTGGAAAAACAATTTAATCAATTAATAGTTGGTCCACCAGTTAAAGATGAAATAACTATTAAAGAATTAATAAATAAAATTGTTAAAGAATTTGATTTTAATGGTAGTATTGTTTATGATTCAAGTTTCCAAGAAGGACAACACAAGAAAACAGTAGATGATTCTGAACTTTTAACATACATTCCAGATTTCAAATTTATACCATTGGAAGAATCTTTAAAGGAAACTATTGATTATTTTAAACAAAATTATAAAACAGTTAGGAAATAGTAAAATTTAAATTACCATATTCACCATAATATTTTAATGTTGCTATATCACGTGCTTTAGCAGCATCTATTTCATCATCAAAATTTCCTAAATGAATTTTTTTATTATCGTTTTTTATCGAACTACACCACTTTT
>Ga0102854_1000235_pt1 | contig 19241 bp, 12 predicted proteins | sample Colrivmet1370A02_FD_84502 | JGI IMG/M metagenome (GOLD analysis project Ga0102854, IMG submission 84502) | Estuarine microbial communities from the Columbia River estuary - metaG 1370A-02 | ecosystem: Environmental > Aquatic > Marine > Intertidal zone > Estuary | place: USA: Columbia River... | reverse complement strand
TTTTATCGGTTCTTACTTTTGGTGGTTGTGCTGTAATCCAGCCTTCTGTAAAGGCAGTTTCAACAATGTTTTTTTCGATGTTTTCAATACTTACAGGGTCTTCATTGATTCCTAAAACACATGCTTCTTCGCATGGTGCCGGACATAATCTGCCTGTAAATTCTGGAAAATTATTGGTAGAATGTAAAATTTCTGCCGCTTCTTTCCATTTGCCTTTGTAAACTTTATCGTTAAAATCTGGTATTAAATTTCCAAGTGGACAGCCGCTATGACAAAACGGAATTCCGCAATCCATACAGCGTGCACCTTGTTCTTTTAATTTAGATGTTTCTAATGGAATTGTAAATTCCTTGTAGTTTTTTATTCTTTCTTTTGGCGCTTCATAGGTTTCGTCCTGACGCTCAAACTCTAAAAATCCTGTGATCTTTCCCATCCTTAAACTGTTTCTAGTTGTTCTTTTTCTAATCTTAATAACGCCTGTCTGTATTCTTCTGGCAGTACTTTTTTGAATTTAGGAAGCATTGCCTCCCAGTCTTCTAAAATCCGTTTTGCTAATGGACTTGACGTCGCCACAAAATGATTTTCGATTAAGGTTCGTAGTTGATTTACGTCTTCCTCAAATTCGATTGGGTCGATATTTAAATCGGCACCATTACAATTGTGAGTAAATGTGTTATCGGAATCTAGGACATAGGCAATTCCGCCACTCATTCCTGCTCCAAAATTTCTTCCAACACTTCCAAGAATTACCGCAATACCTCCAGTCATGTACTCACAACCGTGGTCCCCAATTCCTTCAACAACGGCTTTAGCACCTGAGTTACGAACACAAAAACGTTCGCCAGCTTTTCCGTTGATATAAACTTCTCCAGCTGTTGCGCCATAGAGTGTTACATTTCCTGTGATGATATTGTCTTCTGGAACAATTGTACTTGTTTCAGGAACTTTGATGATTAGTTTTGCACCCGACAATCCTTTTCCTAGATAATCGTTGGTGTTTCCATGAACGGTCATGGTCACCCCTTTGGTTGTAAAAGCTCCAAAACTTTGTCCTGCAGAACCATTAAAATCTATGTTTATGGTGTCTTGTGGCAAGCCATCTGCGCCATAAATTTTTGAGATTTCATTACTTAAAATCGCTCCAACAGCTCTGTCAATATTTGTAATTGGAAGCTTCAAATGTGTGCGTTGTCTTCTAAAAATTCCTTGATGTGCTTGTTTGATTATTTTGAAATCTAAATGGACATCGAGGTTGTGATCTTGCTCCTCAGTGTTGTATAACTTTACATCGTCTGCGACTTCAACTTTATGTAGAATAGGTGTTAAATCAACACCTGAAGCTTTGTAATGTTCAATGGCTTTATTGCGGTTTAATTTTTGAACCTGACCAACCATTTCGTCAACGGTTTTAAAGCCTAATTGTGCCATGATTTCACGCAATTCTTGCGCTACGAAATACATATAATTCACCACGTGCTCTGGTTTTCCTTTGAATTTTTTACGCAATTCTGGGTTCTGAGTTGCGATTCCTACAGGACAGGTATTTAAATGGCAAACTCGCATCATAATACATCCCGAAGCGACTAAAGGAGCGGTTGCAAAACCAAACTCTTCAGCACCTAATAGACATGCAATCGCAACGTCACGTCCGGTTTTTAACTGCCCATCACATTCCAAAACAATTCGATTTCTCAAATTATTCATCACCAATGTTTGTTGTGCTTCGGCAATTCCTAATTCCCAAGGAAGTCCTGCGTGTTTTAAAGAGGTCAATGGTGACGCTCCTGTACCGCCATCAAAACCAGAGATTAATACTACGTCTGCTTTGGCTTTTGCTACTCCAGCTGCCACGGTTCCGACACCAATTTCTGACACCAATTTAACATTCACTCGAGCCGTTCTATTAGCGGATTTTACATCGTATATTAGTTGTGATAAATCTTCAATAGAATAAATATCGTGGTGTGGTGGTGGTGAAATCAATCCTACATAGGGAGTTGAGTTTCTTGTTTTTGCAATTTCGCGGTTTACTTTTGGACCAGGTAATTGACCGCCCTCACCAGGTTTTGCGCCTTGTGCAATTTTTATTTGAATTTCATTGGCACTGGTTAAGTAATTTGAAGTCACTCCAAATCGTCCAGAGGCAACTTGCTTAATCGCTGAGTTTCTCCAATCTCCTTGTGCATTTTTATAGAAACGATCTTCATCTTCTCCTCCTTCACCAGAATTACTTTTTCCGCCAATTCTATTCATGGCAACCGCTAAGTTTTCGTGGGCTTCCTTACTAATAGACCCATAAGACATGGCGCCTGTTTTGAATCGTTTTACGATTTCGGTCCAAGGTTCAACCTCATCAATTGAGATGGGATCAAATTGATCAAATTCAAACAAACCTCTGATGGTCATAAGTCGCTTGGATTGGTCGTCAACGAGCTCTGAGTATTCTTTAAAAGTAGAGGCTTTATTCGTACGAACTGATTCTTGAAGTTTTGCAACGGTTAGTGGATTAAACATGTGTTTTTCCTGTCCACGTCGCCATCTGTATTCGCCACCAATTTCAATATCTGATTCAATATTCGGATTGAAGGCTTTTTTATGTCGTTTTACAATTTCTTTTTCAATTTCTATCAACCCAATTCCTTGAATTCGAGTTGGCGTATTTGGAAAATACTTTTCAACGGTGTTTGAATTGATTCCAACACACTCATATAATTGAGACCCTCGGTATGAATTAAGTGTAGAAATACCGATTTTATTCATCACTTTCAAGATGCCTTTTCCGATCGCTTTATTGTAATTTTTAATCGCAGTGAGGTATTCTAAATCTGAGATTTCAGAGTCTTTAATTTGTTTTTCAACAATTTCATTGACGATATATGGGTTCACTGCGCTTGCTCCAAAACCAAATAAGAGTGCAAAATGATGAACTTCTCTTGGTTCTGCAGATTCTATAATCAAACTGATTCTTGAGCGTTTGTTGAGTTTATGCAACGCATGGTTCACATAGGAACAGGCTAAAAGGGCCGGAATTGGCGCATGATTTTCATCTACAAATCGATCGGATAAAATAATAATATTCGCGCCTTCATCGATTGCTTTGGACGCTTTGTTTACCAAGACTTCGAGTGCACTTTCTAATTCGTTTAAGCCACGATTTACTTCATACAGCATCGAAATAGATTCTACTTTGAAGTTTGGGTTTGTGTCATAATTTCTGATTTTATCTAAATCGTGCTTTGAAATTACAGGGTTTTGAATTTTTAGCTTTTTACATGCCTCAAAATTGATATCAAAAATATTGGTGTCGCTTCCAAGAGTTAAACTAATGTCTGTAATTAATTCTTCACGTATTCCATCTAATGGAGGATTGGTTACTTGCGCAAAGATTTGTTTGAAATAATTGTAAATCAGTTGAGGGCGTTCGGACAAAACAGCAATTGGTGTATCACTACCCATAGAGCCTATCGGTTCTTTCCCTAACTGTGCCATTGGGCGGATAATGGTATTTAGATCCTCTTTGGTGTATCCAAAAGCAACTTCTCGTTTCTTTAAATCCACCTCGTCATATTTAATAGGACCTTTTTTGGCAGAGATGTCTTTTAAATGTACTAAGTTTTCGTTCAGCCATTTTCTGTACGGTTGTTTCGCTGCGATTTTTTCTTTGATTTCTTCATCGTTTACGATACGCCCTTCATTCATATCTACAAGAAACATTTTTCCTGGTTCTAAGCGTCCGTGGAATTCAACTTCTTCTGGCTCAATATCCACCACTCCTGTTTCAGAGGACATGATGACATTCCCGTTTTTAGTTACTGTATATCGAGACGGTCTGAGTCCATTTCGGTCTAAAACAGCTCCAATGAAATTTCCATCGGTAAAAGGGATCGATGCAGGACCATCCCATGGCTCCATTAGACAAGAATTATATTCGTAAAATGCCTTTTTAGAATCGGACATGTCTGGATTTTTTTCCCAAGCTTCAGGGACTAACATCATCATGACTTCAGGAAGTGAGCGGCCGGTCATTAATAATAATTCGACCACCATGTCTAGGGTTGCTGAATCCGATTTTCCTTTTAGAATTGTGGGAATTATTTTTTTGATGTCCTCTCCAAAAGCATCACTTTTTATGATTTCTTCTCTAGAATACATACGTGAGACATTTCCTCTTAGGGTATTGATTTCTCCATTATGACATATATATCGAAAGGGCTGTGCCAAATCCCAGGTCGGGAAGGTGTTGGTTGAAAAACGTTGGTGAACAAGCGCCAATCGGGTGTCTAAGGCAGAGTTGAAAAGATCCAGATAATATTCATTGATATGTTCTGGCTTTAGTAAGCCTTTAAAAATGATAATTTTTGTTGAGAGACTTGGAAGGTAAAAGAATTTTGATTCTGATAACTTAGAGTCATATATTGTATGTTCTGATATTTTCCGTGCTGCAAACAATTTCAAGTTAAAATCAAACTCCGATTGTTTTGGGTCTGATTTTCCAACAAATACTTGCATTACAAAAGGCTCAGTTGTTTTGGCTATTTCTCCTAACACATCACTATTAACAGGAACTTCTCTCCAACCTAAAATATGCAGTCCTTGGTTTTTAATTTCGGTTTCAAAAACTTCTACACAATAGGCTCTTTGGTTTTCTTTTCTTGGTAAAAAAACATTACTAACCGCATAGTCACCAGCTTCTGGCAATTCGAAATCACAATATGCTTTAAAAAATTCATGAGGAATATCGATAAGAATTCCTGCGCCATCCCCAGTCACACCATCAGAGCTAACCGCCCCTCTGTGTTCTAGTTTTACTAAAATTTCTAATGCTTTATGAATAATGTCATTGGATCGTTTACCTGTCAAACTGCATATAAATCCTGCACCACAATTGTCGTGTTCAAACTCGGGTAAATAAAGTCCTTGCTTTTCTAACATACTTAAAAATTATTTCTGGTTTAATCTTAATAAGCCTGAAAGATAATTGGTAAAAACCTATTTTAAAAAAAGCCTAGTCACTTTTTCGAAATTCCAATTTAGAATACCTATAAATGCATTTTGAACAATGAAAACCTTGTTAGACTACCGAATAATCAATAGGGAAATTGGTTGTTTTCTTGATAACTAGTTTAGAGTCACAAATTCTAAGTAAATGAGTTTACAACAAAATTTGAGTTGTTGAAATATTAAAAATATATTAATAATAATTATGATACCCCAAAAATATAGGGGCTCAAATTAATTATTACATAAAAATAATGTAATACCCCTTGTTTTTTTAGGGGTGTGTATGAATAATACTTAGTTTTGAGCCGTTAACTAAAAATATTAACTACTAAAATTAACTATTATGAAAAAAATTATTTTAAGTGCAATTGTTTTTGTTGGAGCCATGACTCTAAACGCACAAGATGAAGCTCCTAAATTATCGATCTCAGGAACGGTAGATGCCTATTACCAAACGTATCTAACAGCACCCGATGACGCATCTGTCTCTTTTGGAACATCGTTTGCTGATGAAGCTGGGTTTGCTCTAGGTATGGCCAATCTTGTTCTAAGCTATGATGGTGAAAAAACAGGTGTAGTTGCTGACCTAGTATACGGTCCAAGAGGCGATTCTGCAGCTGGCGATTATAACCTTAACCAGTTATACGCTTACTGGAATGTTTCTGAAACAACTACATTAACAGCGGGGCGTTTTAACACCTACTTAGGGTATGAGGTAATTTCTCCTGCTGGAAACTTTAACTACAGCACGTCTTATTTATTCTCAAACGGTCCTTTTTCTCATGTTGGATTAAAGGCTGATTTTGCTTTAAGTGAAGACTTTAGCTTAATGTTAGCGGTCATGAACCCTACAGACATAAACAACAACGCAACTGGCGATTACGGTTTAGGTGCTCAGTTAGGGTATGCAGGACAGTATTTAAACCTCTACTATGACAATGATTCTGTATTAGGTTTCGAAATTGACTACACTGGTGGATTTGATTTATCTGACTCTTTTTTCTTAGGGATCAATGGTGCATACCAAGTTAGTAACGATGCTGGTTTTTACGGTGCCGCCCTTTACCCACAATTAACAACATCTGATTCTTTTTCTATAGGATTAAGAGGGGAGCTTTTTGGACGTCACTTAAAAGATGGTGAAGATTTACCAAGTGTATTTGCTACAACCTTAACAGGAAGCTACACTGTTGAAAACTTAACTATTAAGCCAGAAGTAAGACTAGACGCCTGGACAAACGGTGAAAACCTAGATGGTGGCTTACCTTATGTTGACGCTGACGGTGTTGCCGCTAAGAGCTTAGCTGCCTTTACTGTTGCTGCAATATATTCTTTCTAGTACCCGTATAAATATTAACCAACCAAAAATATAATTTATGTCACATTTAATTAACAACTTCCCTCTAGTAATACAGGATGCCGCTGCGGTTGAGAGTCTTGCTGGAGCGATCAAGGACGACATGGGAATGTTATGGATGCTATTATCTGGTATCTTAGTATTCTTTATGCAAGCAGGTTTTACTTTAGTAGAATCAGGAATGACACGTTCAAAAAATGCAGTAAATATCGCAATGAAAAACTTGCTTGATATTGCTGTAGGATCTCTTACCTACTGGTTTGTAGGATACTCTTTAATGTATGGCGACACTTCTAACGGATGGTTTTTCTGGAGTGGAATCATGCAAGGCGAAGGTGCCGATTTATTCTTCCAAACAATGTTTGCTGCAACTGCTGCGACTATTGTTTCTGGAGCAATTGCTGGAAGAACAAAGTACTCAACGTATGTTATCTTTTCAATCGTTATGACTGCTATCATTTACCCAATTGCTGGGGGATGGCAATGGCAAGGGTCAGGATGGTTGACGGAGCTAGGCTTTATTGACTTTGCTGGATCTTCAATCGTTCATGCTGTCGGTGGTTTTGCTGCGTTGGTAGCGGCTTACTTAGTAGGTCCTAGAATTGGAAAATTTGTAGACGGAAAGGTAATGCCTATCCCTGGGCACAACCAAATATTAGCAACTTTAGGAGTCTTTATCCTTTGGTTAGGATGGTTTGGTTTTAACGGTGGATCTCAACTGGCTTGGGGTGGTGACGATGCGGTTGCTGCTTCAACAGTAGTACTGATCACGAATCTTGCTGCTGCTGCTGGTGTATTAGGTGCGCTTATCACGACTTGGATCTGGTACGGAAAACCACACTTGGCACAATCACTTAACGGTGCATTAGCTGGGTTGGTAAGTATTACTGCAGGTTGTGGAAACATGACAGCTGGTGGTGCTGTATTAGCGGGACTTATTGGTGGTATCATTGTTGTGTTCTCTATCGAAATCATCGAAAAGAAACTCAAAATTGATGATGCTATTGGAGCTGCGTCTGTTCACGGAGTTGTTGGATTCTGGGGAACTATTGTCATCGGACTTTGGGGTGTAGACGGCGACACTGGACTTGGATTATTCAATGGCGGTGGAGCAGATCAATTTATAGCACAACTTACAGGGGGCGTTGCCTATGCTGTTTGGGCTGTTGTTCTTTCGTTTATTGTATTCGGAATCCTCAAGAAAACTGTTGGACTAAGAGTGACAGAAGAAGAAGAAGTTGCTGGACTTGATATCTCTGAACATGGATCTATTGCTTATCCAGGTAAAAGAGAAAGAGGTTAAGAGTAATTTCAATACCATACTGAGCATTTAATGCTCTCAAAAAATTAAAAATTAGTTTGTGATTTTTAGTTTGTGTTAAAAACCCTAGGGGCCATGTGCTTCTAGGGTTTTTATTTTTAGCTATTTTACGCGATTTACTTAATATACCTTTATTATAAGTGGGGTAATTTTATTAATATCACAAAAAAACATGTCACCCCCTGTAATTTTACAGGGGTGTCTTTATTTTTATTTATTTTTGAAAACAAACTAAAATTTAATTTAAATGAAAAAAGTAGAGGCAATCATTAGAAAATCTAAGTTTTCTAATGTCAAAAAGGCGCTGCATGAAGTCGGTGTCAATTTCTTTTCCTATTGGGACGTAACAGGCCTAGGAAACGAAAAAGAAGGCCATGTTTACAGAGGTGTTTCTTATAGCACGAGTGACATACAAAGACGTTACTTATCTATTGTCGTAAATGATGATTTTGAGGAAGTGACCATTAAAGCAATCCTAGCAGCTGCATCCACAGGAGAGGTTGGTGATGGAAAAATCTTTGTATCACAGGTCGATGAAGTATATAGAATTAGAACCGGCGAAAAAGGCGGAAACACACTAAAATAACAACAATGGAATTACTTACAATCAATAACGTATGGATGATGATCTGTACAGCACTCGTCTTTTTTATGCATTCAGGGTTTGCATTTCTCGAAATCGGACTTACCCGTCAAAAAAACACGATTAATATTTTATTTAAAAACATCTTTATTATCACTGTCGGACTGTTACTTTATTATATAGTCGGCTTTAACCTAATGTATCCAGGCGACTTTAATGGGGTCTTTGGATTTGCTGGTTTTGGGTTAGACGCTCCTTTAGCAGACGGTACTTTTGATTTAGCTTATAGCGAAGGCTACACCTATTGGACCGATTTCTTATTCCAAGGCATGTTTGCAGCAACTGCTGCGACTATTGTTTCGGGTGCTGTTGCAGAGCGTATGAAAATTGGTGCTTTTATGATTTTCACAGTCTTATATGTAGGTTTCGTGTATCCAATTGCGGGGTCTTGGCAATGGGGTGGTGGATTTTTATCTTCATTAACGATTGGAGAAACCGAAGGCTTTTATGACTTTGCAGGTTCTACACTTGTACACTCCGTTGGCGGATGGGCTGCTTTAGTAGCTGTTTATCTTCTAGGTTCGCGAATAGGAAAATTTAACAACGGAAAGTCACAGGCAATTCCTGGACATAGCATTCCATTGGCAACAGCGGGGGTTCTTATTCTTTGGTTAGGATGGTTTGGTTTTAATGGAGGCTCTGTACTTTCTGCAGATCCAGAAGCTACGTCCTTAACATTAGTAACGACTTGTTTGGCAGCTGCGGCGGGTGGCGTTATTGCGATGCTTACCTCAACAATATTGTATAAAAACTTAGATTTAACAATGTTTCTAAATGGGATATTAGGAGGTCTTGTAGGGATTACAGCAGGAGCCGATCAAATGAGCCCAGGAGATGCAATCCTAATTGGAGCAATTGCTGGAGCACTTATTGTGTTTGCTGTGAGTTTAATCGATAAAATTAAGTTGGATGACCCTGTAGGCGCCATAGCTGTTCACCTTATTTGCGGAATCTGGGGAACCCTGGCCGTAGGACTTTTTGGAGCCAAAGCAGGATTTGATCAATTTGCAATTCAACTAATAGGAGTTTTGTGTTATGCAGTATTTTGTATAGCAACCTCTTTTATTATTATATACATTTTAAAGAAAACTGTAGGGATCAGAGTTTCGGAACGAGAAGAACTAGAAGGTCTTGATGCACACGAACATAAAATGGACGCTTACCCAGATTTTAGATTAAATGAACATTAATCCACTCGTTTAATTAGTCAAGAAAAAGCCTCTAAATTATTTTTAGAGGCTTTTTAATTTAATATAACTTTTAATTTTATGCCGAGTTTCGACTCGCATTGATATTTCCAAACAAAGATCGCATGACGATTTTTTCATACGTTTGGATTTGAGATTCGTCTCTAGGTGTTTCTTTTTCTAGTTCCTGAATTTTCTTTAAAGCATATTGTTGAATCGTTAATAACGGTAAAACAATTGATTCTCTTACCGAAATTGAAGCCTTTCCTGCAGGTTCTCCTTGCATCAGTTCATCATAGCCCGTCAACTTTAATAACAAGCGTTTTGTAGTCACATACTCGCTATAAATAACATTCCAAAAAGCACCGTATTCAGGATCTTCAGACATGTACTTTGTCAAATCAAAGAATGATTTTGACAAGGACATCATACTGTTTTCAATCAGTGTTTTGAAAAAATCTGAGGTTTCAAACAAGCGCTGAGCTTTATCAAATTCGCCAATGTCTTCATAATGTTTAAGAGCCGTTCCAACTCCAAAAAATCCTGGAACATTTTGTTTCAATTGACTCCAAGATCCTACAAATGGGATGGCACGTAAATCTTCAAACACCAAGCCTTCTGATTTTCCTCGTTTTGATGGGCGACTCCCTATGTTCGTTTTTGCATAAAACTTCAACGTACTCATATGTTCTAAGTAAGAGATAAACTTAGGATGAGCCTTAAAGTCAACATACGCTTCATAGCTCAATTTAGACAACTGCGCCATGACTTCTCTGTTTTCAGGAGTCATTCTAAGGTCTTTATCGCTAAGGCTATTGTGAATTCCCGAGCTAATCAATTGTTCTAAATTGTATTGTGAAGAATCTAACGTTCCAAAATTTGAGCTAATTGTTTGTCCTTGTATTGTGAGTTGCACTTCTTTGTCTTCAATTGTAGGTCCTAAAGAAGCGTAAAAATTATGTGTTTTACCGCCACCTCTTGCAGGTGGTCCGCCACGGCCATCAAAGAAAATAACGGTGATGTCGTATTTTCTAGACATCGCAGTTAGCAATTCTTTTGCCTTATAAATCGCCCAATTGGCCATTAAATACCCTCCATCTTTTGTGCCATCACTAAATCCAAGCATTATGGTTTGTCTGTTGCCACGTGCTTTTAGATGTGCCATATAATTAGGATTCGAATACAAATCTTCCATTACGGAAGGGGCATTTTCTAAATCTGTAATTGTCTCAAAAAGAGGGGCTATATCAACGGTTAATTCGTCCTCAAACGCCACCAGCTTAAGCATGGCATATAATTGCATGACATTAAGGGTGGTTTGATTGTTACTTATGATATAACGGTTGGCAGCTTTTTCGCCATTGGTGTGCTGAATCGATTTGAGAGCCTCCATTGTTTTGAGTGCCTTCAAAGTGTTCTTGTCTGAAATTAACGACAAATCAAGAGATCCTTTTATTTTTGAAAGAATTTCAACCTGATCGGCTTCTGCTAAACTGTGGTAATTTTTAGGAAATACTTTACTTCCACTTTCTATCAACGCATCCACCATATCATTAAACACTTTGTTGTGTTCACGACTGTCTTGACGAATATCTAAGGTAGAAAAATGAAATCCAAATAAATGAATTTTATTTAACAGGCTGTTCACTTCGGAAGCGTATAGGGATTGGTGTTTTTCAACAATAATCGATTTAATCGCTTTTAACTCTGTTGTCAAATGCTCTAAGGTTAAAGTCGATTTTTTATTTGTGATAATCTTATAGAGCTCTGCCTCTAGTGCTAATACACGATCTTCAACTCCCGCAAAAGACAATTTTCTTTTAAGCTTGCGAAGGTCACGATAATAATTTTTTATGATGGTTTCACGAAGTCTCGCGGCTACTTTAAGCGTAATTTCTGGAGTCACAAACGGGTTGCCATCTCTGTCGCCTCCAGGCCAAAACCCAATATTAATAATATCATTATCAATATGCTTACCATTAAAAATATTTTGTTGGATGTAATCATAAACTGTCCCAAAAGACTTGTAGAATACGTGCTCTAAATACCAAATTAAACTCACCGCCTCATCGTAAGGCGTGGGTTTGGATTGTTTAAAGAATGGCGTTTTTCCAAGTTGTGCTAAAAGTTCGTTGATACGAAACAAATCATTTTCGCGAATGGCTTCTGTCAAATCTGTGATGATTCCCAATACAGAACCTGGGTAAAATTGCGTGGGGTGTGCTGTTAACACAATACGCACTTTAAATTCTTCTAAACATTTTTGAAGATTTTCTAATTTATTTTCAGATGTCGCAACTTCTTTTAAGCTTCGCAAAGTTCCTATTCCGTCCATATTGTTTACAATAGGAAACGCCGCATCTTCAATGGCATCAAATAACACCACTTGACGCTCTATGTACTGTATAAAACGAAACAATAAATTGATTTGACTTTTAGGGGAACGCCTTGCTTGGTATTTTTTAAAAAATGAATTAACGATGGTAGTTGGATCTTCATTGTTAGCAAAGCCTTTTTGACAGGTCTCAAAAAATAGTGGCAATAACGCCCCTGTTTTGGTAATGGAATCAAACGGTAGGGTCATAAATATACTGTTGTATATTTGATATTTTGATAGTACATTTTGTTTAAACCTGGTAATTTTTGGCTGTATAGACATTGATTCAATTCATTTAATTGCCCTCAAAATTACTAAAGCATCATCAATTCTCATCTATAAAACTGGAATTTTTACGAATATTTATATATTGACTGACTTCTCAAGGTGAAATCTTAGCAAAGCAGAGAAAATGTTCAATATTTTTTAGGGATTTCTACCGCGCTATTTACGAATTTAAGCGGTTGTTTGCTTTTTTGTATCGATAAATCGTCTGACTTACTGTAAATTTAGGCTTTCTAATTGCTATCTCTTTTTTTATGATTGAAATCGAACGTAAATTTTTGGTAAACTCAAACGACTATCGCGCAGAGGCCTCTTCAGTCATTACGATCACTCAAGGCTATCTAAATTCCAGCCCCGAACGGTCGGTTAGAATTCGGCTCACAGATCAGACCGCTTTTATCACTGTAAAAGGAAAAAGCAATGAAAGTGGCCTAAGTCGATTTGAATGGGAAAAAGAACTCTCTAAAACAGAAGCAGAAGCACTTCTAAAGCATTGTGAAAAAACTATTATTAGCAAAACTCGTTATGAAGTTCCTGTTGGAGCTCACTTGTTTGAAGTGGATGAATTTTTAGGAGCTAACAAAGGTTTGGTTGTGGCTGAAATTGAACTTCGTTCGGAGGATGAAACATTCTCCAAACCCGATTGGCTTGGGGAAGAAGTAACAGGAACTACAAAATATTACAATTCCAACCTCAGCAACACCCCTTTTTGCGATTGGAAATGATTGCGTAATTAGCATTAAAGTGGGTCTAAAATTATTATATTCGCAACTTAAATCGATTTTAAAAACCATACAAATGAACACAAACTCAAGTGATTTTAAAATTCAAGAAGCACTGGATGCTCTTGGTGTAAAAGCTATAAATTTAGGAACGTCCACGGGTACAAATAGTTTTTCTAACGGCATTAGTATCGATAGTTATTCTCCTGTCGATGGCAAGAAAATTGGGAGTGTCATTTGCACTTCTAAAGAAGATTATGAGGCGGTAATGGCAGCAGCAACAGCAGCGTTTCCTAAGTGGCGTGCAATGCCTGCACCTCAGCGTGGCGAAATTGTACGTCAATTTGGAAATAAACTAAGAGATTTAAAAGAGCCCCTTGGAAAATTAGTGTCTTATGAAATGGGGAAGTCCCTGCAAGAAGGCTATGGAGAGGTTCAAGAAATGATTGACATCTGTGATTTTGCGGTGGGTTTGTCACGACAATTAAACGGACAAACGATTCCTTCGGAACGTCCTGGTCATGTCATGCGAGAACAATGGCACCCGATTGGCGTGGTGGGTATTATTTCTGCATTTAATTTTCCTGTTGCGGTGTGGGCGTGGAATACGGCATTGGCGTGGGTTTGCGGCGATGTCTGTGTTTGGAAAGGTTCTGAAAAAGCTCCTCTGTGTGCTATTGCCTGTCAAAATATTATTGCCGAAATTTTAAAACAAAACAACTTGCCAGAAGGCATTTCATGTATTATTAATGGCGATTATACCGTTGGTGAGATGATGACAACCGATACCAGAATTCCTTTAGTATCTGCAACGGGTTCTACAAGAATGGGAAGAATTGTGGGGGCTACTGTTGCCCAGCGTTTTGGAAAATCGCTCCTAGAGTTAGGGGGCAACAATGCTATTATTATTACTCCAACAGCAGATTTAAAAGTGGTCGTGCCTGGCGCTGTATTTGGAGCTGTTGGCACCTGTGGTCAGCGTTGTACTTCGACTCGCCGACTCATTATTCACGAGTCTGTATATGATAAAGTAAGAGATGCAATTGTGGACGCTTATGGACAATTGACCATTGGAAATCCTTTGGATGAAAAAAATCATATTGGACCTTTAATCGATCACGATTCTGTAAACACCTATTTAGCAGCTATTGAAAAAGCAAAAGCCGAAGGCGGTACTGTGTTGGTTAATGGCGGTGTTTTAGAGGGCGAAGGCTATGAAAGTGGCTGCTATGTAAAACCTGCCATTATTGAGGCTGAAAACCATTTTGAAATTGTGCAACACGAAACCTTTGCACCGATTTTATACTTAATGAAATATTCTGGGGACGTAGAAAACGCCATCCAAATACAAAACGGAGTTGCGCAAGGCTTGTCATCTGCGATTATGACCAACGAGCTGAAAGAAGCCGAAAAATTCTTGTCTTATGCCGGATCCGATTGTGGTATTGCGAATGTGAATATTGGAACTTCTGGTGCCGAAATTGGCGGTGCTTTTGGTGGTGAAAAAGAAACAGGGGGTGGGCGTGAGTCGGGCTCTGATGCTTGGAAAGTGTACATGAGACGCCAAACAAACACCGTTAATTATTCGGATGAATTGCCCTTGGCACAAGGAATTAAATTCGATTTGTAAACTATTTATGACTTACTAGACTAATAATGTAACTCTAAAAGCAAAGTCTCCTAGCTTAACGGAACTCCTAAGAATAAGATAAAATGTAATCCGTTTAAAGTATCTGTTTTGGAATAATACTATGTGATAAATTATATGGCTCAAAGTTGGGAAACTTTGCGCAGTAGGCGTGGCAGATCGAACTTTATATCTGTGATTTATTTGCTAAATTAGGTGCAAAAACCGCTACCCCATCAACCCTAACATCAAATAAAAATGAAAGTTACTCTCGAAAAAAATGAAAAGCTGGGAGCTTTGGTCTTTGCCTCTATTTACCCCCTTTACTGGAATAGGTTGGAAAAACATGGAAGAACCAAAGAAGAGTTCCATAAAGTCATAGAGTGGTTTACTGGTTTTAATGAAAGCCAATTACAAACCCTTATTACTGAGAAAGTCACGTTTAGAACCTTTTTTGAGAAGGCCACAATTCACCCCAATGCTCACCTAATTAAAGGCGTGGTTTGCGGGTATCGAATTGAAGAAATAGAGGAGGAGTTTGAATTATACAAACAGTGCAGACGTATGGAAAAATTAATTGATGAATTGGCTCGAGGTCGTAAAATAGAAAAAATTTTGCGTGAAGAAAACAAATAGACCCTTCGGCTTAAGCCTTCTAACTATACTTTGCCTTTCTTAAAATTCGCATGCTTTCTTTATAGAGTGCATACACCTCGTCGCTGTGTTTATACAATAAGGGCTTTGCGGCTTGAAGTTGTGAGAGTGCTGCATCAAAACCATTAAAATAACAGATTAAATAAGTCGCAGGAACATTTTTTAAATCTTTGAGCTGCGCAGCTGTCAGTTTCATCCCTTGCTTCAGTCGGTCTATAAGCGCATTATTCGCATTAAAAATATGGTGTAGAATTTTTTTATCGTACTGCGGTGGCTTAAACAACAATTTGGAGTCAATGCTGTAAATGGCATTATTCCCAAAAGTAATGACCGTTTCCTCCAACTGGTAATAGGTGTTTTTACCGTTCAATCCCAAATTCACATACTCAATAATTTTAAAAGAATCGTTGTCGTAAGAGAGTTCCACAGCATCCAAAGTCGAATAAAACAAACGCACTTGCTCATTAATCAACTCAATATCCACCCGCGAATAAAACGTTTGAGTCTTGATCTTCTTTTTTTGACCAGACCAACACATCACAAAATATTCTTTAAAAACCTTATACGTTGGATTATAGTCTTTGCGTTGTGTCATAAAATCAAACACCCCGTCCAAGGTATATTCAATGTTATTTCGGGAATGGGACTCAATAGACGCCACAATTTCAGAATTAGAATCCGTCAATTCAATATCAAACACCTTTGGCACACTCATACTGCCGTCTCTAAAAAACACATTTCCTCCATAATATTTCCAAATATTTTTTCGAAGCGAGGTAATTTCTTGGGATTCTTTTGGGCGAATGGTCACCAATCCCACCACCTTATCGTTGTCTAAATGTGGAAACGGAATGTTTTCGTACTGAATAATTGGTGGGTGACTTAAATAGGCGTTCACCAAATTTTGAATTTTACTATCATCAAAAAAATCAACCCCAATAATGTGGCTGTACTGATCGTCCACCCCAATCACGATGTACGAATTGTTATTTGGGTTGCTATTGGATAAGGCACAAATGTGTTTCAAAAACTTTGCTTTACCCTCTTTGCTGCTGATGTTAATTTTTAACTTTTTATCATAAAAACTGCTCTCGTCATTATGCGCAAGAAGATTTTTGATAAGCAGTCGTTTATTAATCATTTTTAAGTCTTTTAGGGAACCTCATGCCCTTGGCTTGATTCCAGTATTTTAAACCAATCTTGAGTTGATAAATGTATAGACACGGCGTTCGAAGCCGCTTTAATGCGTTCTAAATTTGTACTCCCAATCACAGGGTGAATCCCTGAGGGGTGATGTAAGATCCAAGCCAACATTAACTGATCTGGTGTGGCGTTATACACAGCAGCTAAACTCTCGAGTTGGTCTAAAATACGTTTTTTTTGAGGAGTGGTTTCTTCGCTAAAAATGCCGCCTAAAGGTGCCCATGCCATCGGTGTGATTTTTTGTGTTAGCATCTGGTCCAAACGTCCGTCAAACAGGGCCTGACACTGCACAGCAGAGAACTCAATTTGATTGACTGCAATAGCCACTTCACTTGCAATAAGATCCACTTGTGAAGGTGTAAAATTAGACACTCCAAAATAATTTATTTTTCCTTCTTTTTTTAACCGTTCAATCGCCTCCATAACTTCGTAAGGATGCATTAACGGACTGGGACGATGAATCAAAAGCACATCTAAATAGTCTGTTTGTAAATGCTTGAGAGATGCCTCTGCAGAAGCAATAATATATGCTTTTGAACAATCGTAATGTTTGAGTTCGTTTGAACGGTTTGGCGTTTTTAATTGAATCCCACACTTAGAAATAAATTGAACGCTTGAGCGCGATATCCCTGTCTTGGAAAACGCCGTTCCAAAAGCAGATTCTGTAGTATAGCCGCCATAAATATCGGCATGGTCAAAAGAACTGATGCCTAAATCGACCGTTGTTTGAATCATGCGTTGTACCTCATTTGTGTTGAAATTTTTCCCCCAAACGCCCCAAGACATGGTCCCAGCAATAATTTTTGAAAAGTGACTTTTATTCATTTTTGTGAAATAGACTCTAAAATTAACAAACAATCATTTATTATGTTCTAAAACAACCTTAAGTTTTAACCAATTATTAACAAGGAGAACGGAAATATTTTAACAAATTGCGTAACCAATAAAAAATAGCCCAAATACAATTACATAAATTATCACAATGGAAGAAAATAACACCGCTGTTGACATTGCGTCAATAAATAAAAAAATTGAAAAAGAAAGTGCTTTTGTGGACTTGCTAACGCTCGAAATGGGCAAGGTGATTGTCGGACAAAAACACATGGTTGAACGTTTACTTATTGGCCTTTTAGGTCAGGGTCATATTCTCTTAGAAGGGGTTCCTGGTTTGGCTAAAACACTTGCTATAAACACCTTGTCACAAGGGGTTGCAGGAAGTTTTAGTCGGATTCAATTCACCCCAGACCTCTTACCTGCCGATGTTATTGGGACCATGATTTACAACATCAAAGCCAATGATTTTACGATCAAAAAAGGCCCTATTTTTGCAAACTTTGTACTGGCTGATGAAATCAACCGTGCGCCCGCAAAAGTTCAGTCGGCACTCCTAGAGGCAATGCAGGAAAAACAAGTCACCATTGGCGATGAAACCTTTGTTTTGGACAAACCCTTTCTTGTCATGGCAACTCAAAATCCAGTAGAACAAGAAGGAACTTACCCGCTTCCTGAAGCTCAAGTGGATCGATTCATGTTAAAAACAATTATCGATTATCCAAAAATTGAAGACGAACAGCATATTGTTCGAGCCAATTTAAAAGGTGCGTTTGAAAAAATTAAACCGGTTGTAACGGTCAAACAAATTTTGAGTGCTCAAGCAGCAGTGAGAGAGGTTTATATGGATGAAAAAATTGAAAAATATATTTTAGACATCGTGTTTGCAACGCGATATCCAGAAAAATACCGCTTGGCAGAACTGAAACCTTTAATTTCTTTTGGGGCCTCTCCAAGAGGAAGTATCAACCTAGCATCCGCAGCAAAGTGCTATGCTTTCATTAAACGCCGTGGATATGTGATTCCAGAAGACGTTCGTGCTGTCGTCTATGACGTATTGCGCCACCGTATCGGAATTACATATGAAGCAGAAGCGGAAAACGTAACTTCAGAAGATATTATTAGTAAAATTGTTAACGTTATTGAGGTGCCTTAATTCGTAGTGACTTTTTGTGAGATTTATAAATCATACACACCCAACAGCACACTTATCAAATGGATACCAAGGAATTACTAAAAAAAGTTAGAAAAATAGAGATCAAAACACGGCGGTTGTCCGACCATGTGTTTGGAGGCGAATACCACTCGACTTTCAAAGGCCGTGGAATGACTTTTTCTGAAGTGAGACCGTATCAATATGGAGATGATGTTCGAAACATTGACTGGAACGTTACGGCTCGCTGCAACGAACCACACATTAAAGTATTTGAAGAAGAGCGCGAACTGACAATGATGCTAATGGTTGATGTCTCGGGATCCAAATTGTTTGGAACCGAACCACAGTTTAAAAATGAAATTGTCACTGAAATTGCCGCGACCTTAGCATTTTCAGCAACACAAAACAATGATAAAATTGGGTTAATTTTATTTTCTGATGGGATTGAATTGTACATCCCACCAAAAAAAGGGCGTTCTCATGTGTTGCGAATTATTAGAGAATTGATTGAGTTTGAACCTAAAAGTAAGCTCACAGATATAGCAGAAGCCCTAAAGTTTTTGTCAAATGTGATGAAAAAGAAAGCCATTGTCTTTTTGCTTTCTGATTTCATGTCTGAAGACTATCAACACAACTTGAAAATTGCTTCAGGAAAACACGACATCACAGGAATCCGAATTTATGACAAATACGAGGCTGAAATTCCAAATTTAGGAATGGTGCAAATGGAAGATCAAGAAACTGGCGCCTCATTTTTAGTGAATACCGCCTCAAAAACAGTGCGTAAAAACTACCAAACAAACTATCAAAACAAGCTTCATTATTTCTCTGATAGTTTTAAGAAATCGGGAGCTGGAGCGCTCGGTTGTAGAGTCGA
>Ga0102854_1000222_pt1 | contig 19771 bp, 14 predicted proteins | sample Colrivmet1370A02_FD_84502 | JGI IMG/M metagenome (GOLD analysis project Ga0102854, IMG submission 84502) | Estuarine microbial communities from the Columbia River estuary - metaG 1370A-02 | ecosystem: Environmental > Aquatic > Marine > Intertidal zone > Estuary | place: USA: Columbia River... | reverse complement strand
TATCAAGATTAGTTCCACTTGGCCAGCGTTAAAAATTCTTACCCGTGTGTGTTTTGGAATGACAAATCCGTTACCGCTCTCTATAGTTTTTAAACCTTCTTTAAACTGCAACCCAAGTTCACCTTTCAATACGATCCCTCTAATTTCAAATTGTGCTTCAATAATCGGTTCAGTCCAGCCCACGGGTGCTAGCATTTTAAAGAGTCCCAATTCCTCAGACTGCGTGTAATCAATAATCATACGCTCTACATTATCTTGAATAACAATTTTCTTTGGGACAATCAAGTGATCTTGTTTGTCAATTTCTTTTGCCTCTTGTGAAAAAGAAAGCAGTGGAATAAAAAGTAGTAATAAAAGTATTTTTCTCATCGTATGATATTGAATTTAAAATATAAGAAATATTAGTTTAACCCAGTTAAGAGGGTTAGAAACAGCCGAATTAAAGGAAGAGGATATGCCAAGGTTTAGGTATTACTTTTTTAAAGTAAAGCAGGAAAAGGGCCAAGTATTATACGTAAAAAAAGTATAATCCCAACAGAGATATATCCGTATTTATTGAGTCCTGTTCTCATATGAAAAGGCTTATAGTGTTTCTTGTTGGTTATGATTTTACCGTAATTATCAAAGACAACAGTTCTGTTACTCTTAAACTTACTACTATAGTTATATGTCCATTTTTCTTTTCCTAATTGATTTTCAACCTTTGAAGGTTTACCATACTTTGACAGGATTAATTCCTTTGCATTATCGCTTTTAGCAAACAAAGGCCTATTAATAGTTGTCGAGCAGCTGTATGCAGAAAAAAGAATAATGAACGAAAGTAGAATTAGTTTTTTCATAATTAACTTGTTTGTAAACTAAATATAATAAATATAAACTTAATCTGTCTTGTGGTATAGAAATAGCCAAATTAAAGGAGGAAGATATGCCTATGGTTTAGGGTTTTTCTTTAAATTTTTACCTGCCAAATAGGTAATGAAAAAAAACCAAAAATATAATGGAGTTTCCAAAATTGATGGAACAAATTCAAAGTCAGTAAACTCATTACAATAAATATCAATAATGACTATCCCAAGAGAACCAAAATATAATATTGAAGGAAGATATTTTTTTGAGTATATGAATTTTTCAAGTTTATTCATATTTTTAATGTTCTCAATAAATGCTTCCATGCCCATTCCTAGAGTTCCTTTTGTTTTGTTTTGCTTTGCAAATTCAACTCCGCCCCAAATAGCCAAAATTATAAGAAATCCAGACCAAAGCATTACTAAAATAATTGGGGGTTGAATATCTAATGCATCGAGTAAGACATCTACCCCAAATGTTAAACCAACTAAGATTATTAAATTATTTCTTAGAGATATAATTATTTTTTTCATAGTATTTGTTCTTAAAATTTATAAGCCTATTATTTTTTATGTCCCTCTAAAAGGAAAAATATAAATTTTGTAAAAATCTTTACTCATAATTTATATTTTCTTAGTTAGTGTCAATTCTTTAATTTTATTACACTTAATTTTAGTTTTAATTCCTAACAATCTAACTTATGGGTAGAGGGACGTTAACTGTTGTTACTTTGAAAGAACCATTGATTTCATTTAACACAATTCTTACAACCTCCACTATATTCATTCTACATCAAATACTTACATAATAATTGTAATAGTATATCACTTGTGTTAAGTCTTATTTTTTAAGTAAAATATAGAAAGCAATAAAGAGTTATAAATAAAACTTCTTACAATACTTTTAAACTATGTTTGTAATTCTAATATTTTATAATTAACCTTAAATAACTGATGAGGTTCATTGAAGAAATAAAAATATTAAGATTCTATTAATTGGGTTGATCAATGAATTTATCGAAATGGAATATTAAGTAATTTTTTTTGCTTGTTTTACGTTTATAAGTCGGATGTGTGTCAAATGTGTGTCAATTCTATGCCAAAATCATAAACTAATTTAAAATAAAACCTTAGGTTTACAGAAGTGACAAGTGATTTTAAGAACAGGATGGATTGTTGCAAACCTCTGTAAAACCTACGTTTTAACCAACAAAAAAGCCTCACATTTCTGTGAAGCTTTAAGTGAGCCCTGAAGGATTCGAACCTTCGACCGCCTCCTTAGAAGGGAGGTGCTCTATCCAGCTGAGCTAAGAGCCCGTAGTTTTTATGTTGCTACGAAAACAGTGTCGGTGTGGCAGGATTAACTAGGTTGATCCTGTTTAAATTTTTACAAACTAAAAATTAGTAAGTAAATCTCTATATTTTCTTAAGAAAGTAAACTTTCTACAAAACTCCACTCTTTTACTTTGTCGGGGTGGCAGGATTCGAACCTGCGACCTCCTCGTCCCAAACGAGGCGCGATGACCGGGCTACGCTACACCCCGAATGCAATTTCTTAGCGGAGAGACAGGGACTCGAACCCTGGCGACCAAAAAGGTCGACAGATTAGCAATCTGCTGCATTACCACTCTGCCACCTCTCCTTTTCGACTTCAAACAAAAGCTTGAAACAAAAAATTGCGAGTGCAAATGTAAGATTACAAAAACAATATCGCAAGATGTTTTTTAACTTTTTTCTGTTTTTTTTTACTCAGGATATTCTACCCTCAAATGATAAATATTCATGAGTTTTTTCTTAATTACTTTCTTAATGGTTTCTATTTCTCTAAAAGTAATGTTTGAGTTTATAAACTGATTGTCTGTCATTTGTTTAGCGATAATTTTATCAATTAAACTACTTATAGACAATGCTGTTGGTTGCGTTAAACTTTTGGATGCTGCTTCAGCTGCATCACACATCATTAAAATTGCAGTCTCTTTCGAAAAAGGAATAGGTCCTTGATATTTAAAGGCATCAATATCTACTTTAGTATCTGGGTTTAACTCTTGTTCTTTCCTATAAAAATAATAGGTTAAACTAGTTCCATGATGGGTTCTTATAAAGTCTATAATTCTATCTGGTAATTTATTTTTTTTAGCCAATTCTACCCCTTTAATCACATGATCTGTGATGATCTTAGAACTATCTCTTGGCGATAAATCATTATGAGGGTTCACACCTGTTGACTGATTCTCTATGAAGTACATTGGATTTAAAATTTTACCAATGTCATGATATAGAGCTCCTGTTCTTACCAACATAGAGTTTGCCCCTATTTCATTGGCAGCTGCTTCTGCTAAATTGGCCACTTGCATAGAATGCTGAAATGTTCCCGGAGCTTTTTCATTGAGTTCTCTTAATAGTTTTGTATTGGTATTAGATAACTCCAATAAAGTCACATCTGAAACTAACCCAAAAAGCTTCTCATACATATAAATTACTATAATTGACAAGAATGACAACAATCCATTGGCTGCAAAAAGCATAAAGTAGGTCCAATTAATCTGAGAGATATTTCCTTCTTTTATAATCGAAAAAGCAAAATAAGTAACCATATAGATAAGAGTAATCTGTGCAACTGAGATAAAAAGATTGGCTCTCTTATACAATTCAGAAACCGTTAGTATGGTAACGATACCGGCAATAATATGTAAATAAATAAACTCAAAACTGTCGGGCACAATGTAGCCTAAAAGCAATACTGTTAGTACATGTGTAAACAAACCAAGACGCGCATCGAAAAAAGCTTTTAAAACAATTGGCAGTATACTCAAAGGAACCACGTATAGATAATCAGAATTGTATTTGATAACCAACGTTTGTATAAAAATCATCGAAAAAACGTTGAAAAAAATAAATGTTACTTTATTATTATCATCAAAAATATCTGAGCGATATTTTTTTAAGAATAATAACAGCATTAATAATGCGAGTGATACTAAAATCGTGTAACCAAATAAAATCCAATTGTAGTTAGATGCGGTCCAAACTTGAGATTCAGATTCACTTTTTAAAGAATTTAATATGGCTAATTTCTTTCCTTCAACAGTATCTCCTTTTAAAATAATTAATTTACCAGAGGCTACTTTCCCTTTCGTATATGAAATGTTTTTTATTTCATTGTCTATTACTTTCTGTGTGTATTCTGTATCGAAATAAATATTTGGCTTCACAACTTCAGACAAAAGATCTAATAGTGCTTTTTTACCATAGAATGATTGTTCTGTTTGAAAACTATTTCTAATAAGCTCTAGAACCTCTTTGGAGGTAAAGAAACTCTTGAAAATAAAATCTTCTACTTCATTTCCCTTTCTAATAGCTACAATTTCATTTTCACTAGATACTCGATCTTGGCTTGCAACTTCTAAAAATCCTTTTTGATATATGGTATCAATAACATACTGACCCACTGCAGACAAACGCTGAAGTTGATTTATACTCAATGAATCCGTTTCTTTGATCAGTAAGATCTTGTTTTCATAGGCTGTAAACACCGAATTTTTAACCTCGGAATCATGAACAAAATATAATTTTGAATATTCCTTAATTTTTTGTTTTTCTGAAGTAACCTCCTCCTCATTTTTCTGAATCGCGAAGTCAAAAGGAGCATATAAATTGTCATATTTCCAAAGTTGACCATTACTAAAATCGTACTTAAACTGTCCTCCCTTTGGAAAAAAATAAACAATTGCTGTCGTCGCAACTAAAAATAAGATCACCTTGTAAATAATGGTGTTATTTTGATATAATTTATTAACTATATTGCTCATATATTTTATCTTCTTAGAACAAACTTACCATAAAAAATTCAAGGTCAAAAATTCAAGTTAGATTATAAAACTAAAATTGATTAAAAATAGTTATTTTAGCGTAGAACTATTGCCTAAAATAAATTGTATACACTATGAAAGAAGTAGTAATTGTATCGGTAGCGAGAACTCCAATAGGAAGTTTTATGGGAAGTTTAGCTACAATATCCGCCCCTAAATTAGGAGCAATCGCTATAAAAGGTGCATTAGAAAAAATAAAATTAGCTCCAAACTTGGTTCAAGAAGTTTTTATGGGAAATGTAGTCTCTGCTGGTCTTGGGCAAGCACCCGCAAGACAGGCGGCAATGTATGCAGGAATCCCTGATACGGTTCCTTGTACAACTGTGAATAAAGTATGTGCTTCTGGAATGAAATCAATCCAACTAGCTGCGCAAACTATTGCCCTTGGTGATGCGGAAGTTGTTGTAGCTGGAGGTATGGAAAATATGAGTGCGATCCCCCATTATCAACATGCAAGAAATGGAACTAAATTTGGCTCAATTACCCTAGAAGACGGACTGCAAAAGGATGGTCTAGTAGATGCCTATGACAAGGTTGCAATGGGAGTTTGCGCTGATGCATGCGCTGTTGAATACGATTTTTCGAGAGAAGACCAAGATCATTATGCAATTCAATCATACCGTCGCTCTGCACAAGCCTGGAAAGAAGGTAAATTTACCGATGAAATTGTACCGGTATCAATTCCGCAAAGAAGAGGAGAACCGATCATTTTTACTGAAGATGAAGAGTATAAAAATGTGAAGATTGAAAAAATTCCAGCTTTAAGAGCCGCTTTTACCAAAGAGGGAACTGTGACTGCTGCAAATGCATCTACTATAAATGATGGAGGAGCCGCTTTAGTATTAATGTCTGCTGATAAAGCGAAAGAATTAAAGATAACTCCACTAGCAAAAATAAGAAGTTATGCGGATGCTGCTCACGAACCAAAATGGTTTACAACCGCACCTGCAAAAGCATTACCAAAGGCCTTAGCGAAAGCAAATATTGCCATCGATGAGGTTGATTTTTTTGAATTAAATGAAGCATTTTCTATTGTAGGACTTGCAAATATGAAAATTTTAGGCTTATCCGATAAAAATGTCAACGTACATGGTGGAGCTGTTTCTTTGGGTCATCCTTTAGGGGTTTCTGGAGCAAGAATTGTCATTGCGCTAACTACAATATTAAAACAACATAAAGCTAAAATTGGAGCAGCTGCTATTTGTAATGGTGGTGGTGGTGCATCCGCGTTAGTTATAGAAAGAATGTAATCTAAACTCTATCAAATTCATGCTGTATGGCATCTGTAACATAAGTATTGCTCCACTTAGAGCTATAGCTATTGACTCATCAGAAATGGTAAGTCAGGTGTTGTTTGGTGAAACTTTTGAAATTATTGAACAGGACAAAGAATGGAGTAAAATTCGATTGACTTTTGATACGTATGAAGGATTTATAGACAACAAACAATTCACAGAAATTACAAAAGAATTATTTCTAAAACTAAGCTCTGAGAAACACTATTATTCTGGAGAAATCATTGATTTTATTACCAATGATAATGATGAATTAACGACCATTCCTTTGGGGGCAAGTCTGCCTTTCTACGAAAGTAGCAAATTACGTATAAACACCAATTCGTATCGATATGATGGAGCCGTTTTGTCAGAAATAAAAGTAAAAAGTGACATTGCAAAAACTGCTTTTTTATACCTCAACACTCCTTTTTTATGGGGTGGAAAAACTCCTTTTGGTATCGACGCTGCTGGTTTCACTCAAATGGTATACAAGTTGTGTGGACACTCACTTTTAAGAGATGCAAAAGAACAAGCCACACAAGGAGAAGTATTAAGTTTTATTGAAGAAAGCGAAGCTGGTGACCTTGCATTTTTTGATAATGAAGAGGGAGAAATCATACATGTAGGCATCATTTTAAATGATTATCACATTATCCATGCACATGGAAAAGTTAGAATTGACACTTTAGATCATAGTGGTATTTTTAATGCCGATTTACAGAAACACACACACAAATTAAGAATCATAAAAAAATTAATTTAGCGAGTAAAAAAAGACATAAAAAAATCCGAAACGAGCATCGTTTCGGATTTTTTTTATAACTTTAATTAAGCTTTTTATTGATTTCTCATTTTCTTAAAAATTGGTCTTAAAGCATCTGCTTCAGCTTCTTTTTCAAGTGTGTCGTAAATATTTAAAAGCATTCTCACGGTTCCTAATGACCTCTTGATATTATCTGCTTTTATCAAATAGGGTAAAACTTTCTCATAGAGTGCTTTTTGCTTTGCTTGCAAAGCGTCATATTTTTTAAAATTAGATAAATTATTATTCATTTCATCTACAATTGTTTTTTCCTCTGCAAGCATTGCAATTCCTAAATTTAAATAGGCATCTCCATAGGCTGGATCTAATTCAATCGCCTTTTTGTAAAAACCAATAGCAGCCTCTGTTTTGTTCTCATTTGCATTGACTACCCCTAAATTAAAAAACAACACAGGATTGGTAGGATCTAACGCTACAGCTTCGATCATTAATTCTCCGAATTTATCCATTCGTTCAAGCTTGATATACATTTGAGCTTGATTTAACACCAAGTTGATATCTTTAGGATTTGATTTTCTTGCCTCCTCTAAAGCTGCAATTGCCAATTCTGGCTTTCCTTGGTTTACATATACATAACCAATATTTTTTATAATCTCTGCTTGTTTAGATTCAGACACATCATCTCTAGGAGCTGAATATTGACCGGCTTTGACCATCAAATCTCTTTGAACTTTACTCCCAAAACTTTCTTCTTTGTTAGTTTCTTTATTCAGTGCTAAATAAGTGGTAGCAATTCCTGTGTAATTGATATTTTGTAATTCCTTATAATATACTATTGATAGGTCATACTCTTTAGACAAGGAAGCACTTAAAGCTGCATTGTACAAAAAGGAAGTATCTTTAGGACTTAATTGATAGGTTAAATAAAAATCCTCTGTAGCTTTTTTAAAATCCTTGCCGTTATAATTGTCTATTGCTTTTTTAGAAACAAATTGAATCAACTCATTTAACTTCGGCTCGGCTAATTTTGTATACTTAAATTTTCTTGTTTGTTTTTCGTATTCAAATAAACTGTTATAAGCAGCTGCAGCTTTCTTAACATTTGAGGTACCGTAAACAGATCCTTTCAAATAGTAGTACTTCGCTTTGTATTTTGGTTGGATGGAAGCTTCTGAAACCTCTAGAGATGCAACAGCAGCTTTTGCTTCATTAAGTTGACCTTTTTTGATCGCCTTTTCTATTGCTTTTAATTCATTTTTCTGCGCAAAAGAGGCCAATGATAATAGCCCTATAGCTAATATTAATACTTGTTTTTTCATTGTATTATTGTATTATTTTATGATTGTTGTTCGTTTTCGTTTTCGTTTGAATCATTTTCAATTTCGGTGCCATCTTCTAATGCTTCGTCAGCATCTTCTTCATGCATGACTTTGGCAACTGCAGCAATACTGTCTGTATCTTTAATATTTATTAGACGAACCCCTTGAGTTGCGCGTCCCATAACTCTTAAATCTTCTACAGCCATTCTAATTGTTAATCCAGATTTGTTAATGATCATTAAATCATTAGAATCATCTACATTTTTAATCGCTACTAAATTTCCTGTTTTTTCAGAGATATTCAAGGTTTTAACCCCTTTACCTCCTCTATTGGTGATTCTGTAGTCTTCTAATTTAGAACGTTTTCCGTATCCTTTTTCTGATACAACTAGGATATTGCTTTCCATATCGTTTACAGCGACCATCCCAATTACCTCGTCATTTTCGTGTTGTAAGGTAATTCCTCGAACACCTGAAGCAGTTCTTCCCATTGGTCGAGTTTTAGCTTCTTCGAAACGGATTGATTTCCCCGATTTTAAAGCCAACATTACTTGACTATCACCTGTTGTTAATTTTGCTTCTAACAACTCATCACCTTCTTTAATAGTAATTGCATTGATACCGTTTGTTCTCGGTCTAGAATATTGCTCTAAAGAAGTCTTTTTTACTTGACCTTTTTTAGTTGCCATGATTACAAAATGACTGTTGATATAATCTTCGTCTTTTAAATCTTGTGTTACTAAAAATGCCTTTACTTTATCATCTTGTTCAATATTGATCAAGTTCTGCATCGCTCTACCTTTGGTGTTTTTACCACCTTCAGGAATTTCATAAACGCGCATCCAAAAAACCTTTCCTTTTTGAGTGAAAAACATCATATATTGATGGTTTGTTCCTACAAATAAATGCTCTAGGAAATCTTCGTTTCTGGTAGTAGCTCCTTTCTGACCTCTACCACCTCTATTTTGAACTTTGTATTCTTCGAGGTTTGTTCGCTTTAAGTATCCTGCATTCGAAATGGTAACGACTACTTTCGTATCGGGAATCATGTCTTCTATACGCATGTCTCCACCCGCATATTCTATGATAGATCTTCGCTCATCACCGTACTTATCTTTGATGTGAAGTAACTCATCTTTTATAATTTGGTAACGTCTAGGTTCATTGGCTAAAATATCTTTCAGGTCAGAAATCGTTAGCATGATTGCATCAAATTCTGCACGTAATTTATCCTGTTCTAAGCCTGTTAATTGACGCAAACGCATTTCTACAATTGCTTTTGCCTGAATGTCTGTTAATTCAAAACGCTCAATTAAACTTTCTCTTGCTTGATCTGCATTCGAAGAAGCTCTGATTATTTTTATTACTTCATCAATATTGTCAGATGCGATAATTAACCCCTCTAATATATGAGCTCTCGCTTCTGCTTTCTTTAATTCGAATTCTGTTCTGCGAACAACTACTTCATGTCTGTGCTCAACAAAATAATGAATTAATTGTTTTAAATTTAGTTGCTCTGGTCTTCCATTTACAAGTGCAATATTGTTCACACTAAAAGAAGTCTGCAGTTGCGTGTATTTAAATAATTTATTTAAAACGATGTTAGGAATCGCATCCCGTTTTAAAATATAAACAATACGCATTCCATTTCTATCAGATTCATCTCTAATATTGGAAATCCCTTCAATTTTTTTATCATTTACTAATTCAGCAGTTTTTTTAATCATTTCTGCTTTATTTACCTGATAAGGGATTTCTGTAACAATGATGCACTCTCTACCCTTTACTTCTTCAATAACGGCTTTAGCACGCATTACAATTCGTCCACGCCCTGTATGAAAAGCATCTCTTACACCATCATAACCATATATAATACCTCCTGTTGGAAAATCTGGAGCAGTAACGTGCTGCATTAATCCATCAATATCAATATCTCTATCCTCTATATAAGCTATGGTACCATTAATAACTTCCGTTAAATTGTGAGGCGCCATATTTGTTGCCATACCAACTGCGATTCCAGAAGCTCCGTTCACTAATAAATTAGGAATACGAGTAGGAAGAACTGTAGGTTCTTGCAAAGTATCATCAAAATTTAAACGATGATCTACAGTGTCTTTTTCGATATCAGCCAACATATCTTCAGATATCTTCTGCATTCTTACCTCAGTATAACGCATGGCTGCTGGTGAATCTCCATCTACAGAACCAAAGTTACCTTGTCCATCCACCATCATATAACGTACACTCCAGTTTTGAGCCATACGCACCATAGAATCATACACTGAAGTATCTCCGTGTGGATGATACTTTCCTAAAACCTCCCCAACAATTCTTGCGGATTTTTTATAAGAACCTGTTGCTTTGATTCCAAGTTCATGCATTCCAAATAAAACCCTTCTATGAACTGGCTTTAAACCATCTCTTACATCTGGTAATGCTCTTGAAACAATCACCGACATTGAATAATCAATGTATGCAGCTTTCATCTGTTCTTCTATGTTAATAGGAATTAACTTTTCTCCATCTGCCATATATATAATTTGATTAAATTTTATTCATTATTTTAAAACAAGGCAAGATACTATTTCTATGAGTATTTACAAAGATTTTAAAGAAGTGAATTGAGTAGAGTTATCAACATTTTTTGATAATTTTTAACACTTTTTTATTTGTCATATATGCAATAGTTTTCTACCTTAGTGTTATAGTAAATTGTCAGTTAAACTTTGGATTTGCGTATTTTGTGAGAATCCCCCCAAAAAGAACTAAATTTACATCATATCAATTATAGAAAGAAAAAAGAAAGACAGAAATATGGACGATAATTTTTCACCAAAAGTAAGAGATGTAATTACCTTCAGTAAAGAAGAAGCCCTGCGTTTAGGGCATGAATTTATTGGGACAGAACATCTTATACTAGGCTTGATAAAAAAAGGAGAAGGAAAAGCAATAGAAATACTCACTGCTTTTGATGTAGACCTAAGTCTGCTGCATAAAAAATTAGAACAACTCAACCCTGCAAACGCACCTTTTACAGAAAGTACCGACAAACCAATCTTACGTTTAACGAGACAGGCTGAAAAAGCATTAAAAACAACTTTTCTAGAGGCTAAATTATATCAAAGTGATTCCATTGACACAGCTCATTTATTGCTTTGTATTTTAAGAAACGAAAACGACCCAACTACCAAGTTAATTCATAAATACAATGTAAATTATGACGAGGCAAAAGCATTGTACAAAGAACTTCACGTTGATGATACAACTATTTCCATAGATCCGATAGCGGAAACTCCAGCTGATGACGAATATGCTTCAGGAAAAACAAATCCTTTTAACCAACCTCAAAAAGAAAAAACTGCTCAAAAATCTAAAACTCCTGTTTTAGATAATTTTGGAAGGGATTTAACAGCGTTAGCAAACAGAGGAATGCTAGATCCAGTTGTTGGAAGAAAAAAAGAAATTGAGCGTGTTTCACAAATTCTAAGCCGAAGAAAAAAAAATAACCCAATGCTAATCGGTGAACCTGGTGTTGGTAAATCGGCTATTGCAGAAGGACTAGCTTTAAGAATTGTCGATAGAAAAGTATCGAGGATTTTATTTGACAAGCGAATAGTTTCTCTCGACTTGGCAAGTTTGGTTGCTGGTACAAAATACCGTGGTCAATTTGAAGAACGGATGAAAGCATTAATGAACGAGCTTGAAAAAAATGAAGACATTATTTTATTTATAGATGAAATTCACACAATCGTTGGTGCCGGAGGTGCTACTGGCTCATTAGATGCCTCTAATATGTTAAAGCCAGCTTTAGCAAGAGGAGAAATACAATGTATTGGTGCAACTACGTTGGATGAATTTAGAACAAATATAGAGAAAGATGGCGCCTTAGAACGTCGCTTTCAAAAGGTAATTGTAGAACCGACTTCAGTAGAAGAAACTGTGAAAATTTTACAAAACATAAAAAGTAAATACGAAGAACATCACCATGTAAATTATACCGATGATGCTATTGAAGCTTGTGTAAAACTAACGAACAGATACATGACGGATCGATATCTTCCAGACAAAGCTATTGATGCTTTGGACGAAGCAGGATCTCGGATTCACATCACAAATATTGTCGTTCCTGGACAGGTCTTAGAATTGGAAACGCAATTAGAAATCATTAGGGATAAAAAAACAAAAGCAGTTAACGGACAAAAGTACGAAGAAGCCGCAAAGCTACGCGATGATGAAAAGAATATGGAAGCTGCTTTGAACTCTGCTCAAAAACAATGGGAAGACGATTCTAAGTTGAATAGAGAAATCGTTACCGAGGACAATGTTGCCGAGGTCGTTTCTATGATGACGGGAATCCCTGTAAATAGAGTTGCAGAGGCAGAAAACCATCGATTACAAGAATTACCTATCGCTATAAAGGGCAAGGTAATTGGTCAAGATGAAGCTGTTACCAAAGTTGTGAAAGCAATTCAAAGAAATAGAGTTGGATTGAAAGATCCAAACAAACCAATTGGTTCCTTTATTTTTTTAGGACAAACAGGTGTTGGTAAAACCCAATTAGCGAAAGTTTTAGCGCGTGAATTATTTGATTCTGATGATTCTTTAATTAGAATTGACATGAGTGAGTACATGGAAAAATTTGCCATTTCTCGCTTGATTGGAGCCCCTCCTGGTTATGTTGGTTATGAAGAAGGAGGACAACTAACCGAAAAGGTAAGAAGAAAGCCCTATGCTGTAATCTTGTTAGATGAAATAGAAAAAGCACATCCAGATGTGTTCAACATGTTACTGCAAGTTTTAGATGATGGATACATTACGGATAGCCTCGGGCGAAGCATCGATTTTAGAAATACCATCATTATCATGACTTCTAACATAGGCGCACGTCAATTAAAAGACTTTGGTGGTGGAGTTGGTTTTGGTACTAGTTCGAAAAAAGAGCAAGCAGACGCGCACGCAAAATCTGTAATTGAAGACGCTCTAAAGAAATCTTTTGCCCCTGAATTTTTAAATAGAATTGACGATGTAATTGTGTTTAATGCACTCGAAAGAGAAGACATTCACAGCATCATCGATATTGAATTAGAAAAATTATTGAGTAGAATTGCTGATTTAGGCTATACACTTCAATTAAGCGAAAAAGCAAAAGATTACATAGCAGACAAAGGGTTTGATAAAAAATATGGGGCTAGACCGCTTAAAAGAGCCATACAGAAATACATCGAAGATGCTCTGTCAGAGGAGATTGTAAATTCTAAGCTGTCCGAAGGAGATACCATTACAATGGACCTTAACAAAGCTGAAAGCAAGCTGACGATTAAGATCAAAAAAGGAAAGAAAAATCTCGAAAAAAGAACTGAAATAGAAACGAAAAATGAGTCAAAAGCAAAGGCTTAATTATAAAAACCCAAACATTTGTTTGGGTTTTTTTTATAGACAACTACTTCAAAACATTAAAGGACTCCTCCGACTGATCATGATAGCAAATCGAGGATACGAGCCATGCACAAGGCAATAATATAAAAGTGAACTCCTTAGGGTTGCCCATGGTCTTTCTAAACCAGACATAGAATTTACTCGTAAAAAGAATCAATCTACCACTGTTGCTGCATTGTATTATTCGAAATCAAATATCAAGGGATTTGGAATTGGTTTAGAAGAACGGTTTTACTTTAAATCTAGTGATTCAAGTTTGAGGGGATTTTATGCGGGGCCCAGCATTGGGTACATACAATTAAAAGAGAACTATTATGATGAAATATATGAGGTGTTTTCTATTGGAGGAGAATTTGGACATCAATGGTTCATGAGCAAACACTTTACTGCAGATCTTTTTAGTGCCCTTGGATTTTTAGTTGGTAGTGAAACCAATACAGCACAACTTTCTTTTGATATTGGTCTTTCTTCAGGCTGAACTTGGCAGTAGACTAAAATAATTCTTTAACATCAATCTCAAGAGAAGCAATGAATTCGGAAGCCTTTACAATATCATAATGCATCACACGATCCTCCTTTACAATGGGTATTTTTTGACGAAATAATCAAACAATAGATTCTAAAAAAGGAGCTGTTTTCCCGTTTCCAAAACTCAAAGCTTGCGATGCTGTATACAATTCTATCGCTAAAATATTTTGTAAATTATCTACTACTTTTTTGCATTTTGTGGCTGCATTTGCCCCCATGGAGACGTGGTCTTCTTGCCCATTACTGGACTCAATAGAATCTACACTTGCGGGAGTTGCATATTGCTTGTTTTGACTCACAATACTTGCTGCCGTATATTGTGGGATCATAAAACCAGAATTCAAACCAGGATTTGCAACTAAAAAAGGAGGTAAATGTCGATGTCCAGAAACTAATTGATAGGTTCTTCTTTCTGATATATTTCCTAATTCTGAAATTGCAATGGCTAAAAAATCCAACCCTAAAGCAAGGGGTTGACCGTGAAAATTACCTCCAGAGATAATTTTATCTTCCTCCACGAAAATATTTGGATTATCGGTAACAGAATTCACTTCTGTTAAAAAAGTCTTTGTCACAAAACGAATAGTGTCTTTGGTTGCTCCATGAACTTGGGGCATACACCTAAACGAATAAGGATCCTGTACATGTTTTTTTTCTTGTGAAATTAACGCACTATCCTTTAGTAAACTTTTAATTCTACGGGCGGTTTTCAGTTGACCATCATGAGGTCTAACAGCATGAATTAACTCGTTAAAAGGCTCTATTCTACCATCAAAACCTTCCAATGAAACCGTTCCGATTACATCTGCTAAATAGGATAGCTTGTGCGCTTTTAAAAGCGTATAAATACCATATGCAGCCATAAACTGTGTGCCATTTAGCAATGCTAGGCCTTCTTTTGACTGAAGATTAATTTTTTCCCAAGAAAAAATTTGTGCTAACGCTTCAGTGGTTATTTTTTCATTCTTATAATACACTTCTCCCAATCCTATTAAAGGCAACGCTAGATGAGCTAAAGGAGACAGATCACCAGAGGCACCCAAAGAGCCTTGCTCATAGATAACTGGTGTAATATCATTATTATAAAACTCAATCAATCTTTCTACGATTACCAATTGAACTCCAGAATGACCATGACTTAATGCTTGAATCTTAAATAAAATCATGAGTTTTACAATCTCACTCGGAACTTCGTCACCAGTACCACAGGCATGGCTCATTACTAGGTTCTCCTGGAGCTTTTGCAGGTTATCGTCATTAATCTTTACATTATACAAAGCTCCAAAACCTGTATTAATACCATATATAGGACGCGAAATCGATTTCGTTTTTGTATCTAAATAAGATCTACATGTTTGAATTCTTTGAATTGCGGCATCAGATAATGCTAACTTTTTATCCAAGGAAATAATTTCTTGAATTTTAGATAAATCTAAAGGAAGTGAGTCTATGTAATGAACTATATCCATATCTTATGTAATTTGATATCAAAAGTGCAAATTCAGTTCTGTTTGTGCAACTAATTTAACTTTTTATATGTACTTATGTATGCTTCTATCCTCTATATTTGTGGTCAAACTAAATGTTATTCAATGAAAAAGACAAGTATTATCGCTCTTATATTATTCAATATGATCTCTTGCTCGAGAGAACATCCAAAAGAATACCTCACCATTGCTGGAAAATTAGAAAATAACAAGCAGCGTACAATTTCTATTTTAAACCGAACAGGAAAAGTGATTAAAAATATTTCTATCAAAGAAAATGGCGCTTTTAAAGATACGTTAAAAGTATCTGAACCAGCTATTTTCACATTTCAAACGGATAGAACAAACAGAACTCTAATATATTTAAAAAATGGTTTTGATCTTTTTATTAAAGGAGATTCAGAAAAATTCACAACCAGTGTTGAGTATACTGGAATCGGAGCTTCTAACTCAAACTTTATCAAAGCTCAATTAGAAAAAAATAGAAAAATTGGAGACCCAACTCGCCTTTTATCACTTGAAAAAGAAGCGTTCATTGCAGAAATTAATGGACTAAAAAAAGGATATGATAGTATACTGTCTTCATACAAAGATATAGAGAACTCACTCGCTGAGATGGTTAGAAGTCAAAACAAGCAACTTTGCGAATATCTTGAAAATAATTATGCGTCTAGTGTAAAATTTAAAAAAGGAGCACCTTCTCCTGCTTTTGAAAATTATATTGCTGTAAATGGTGAAAAAAAATCACTAAGCTCCTACAAAGGAAAATATGTGTATGTCGACGTATGGGCAACATGGTGCGGACCTTGTATCAGAGAAATTCGACCATTGGAAAATTTAGAAAAAGAATATCACGAAAAAAACATTGCTTTTGTAAGTATTTCTATAGATGAATCTAGAAGAAACGGTGGCTCTTGGGAAGCGACAGAAACCAAATGGAGAAATTTTATTAAAGATAAACAAATGAGTGGTATTCAATTGTGGGCTGGAAAAGATCAAAGTTTTCAACAAGAATACCAAATAACTGGAATACCAAGATTCATTTTAATTGATCCACAAGGAAATATAGTTGATGCGAATGCTAAAAGACCTTCAGACCCTGAGTTAAAAACCTTATTCAATTCTTTAAAAATTTAATACAATAAGAATCAAAAAAAAAGCGAAATCTAAATTTAGATTTCGCTTTTTTTATGAGTGAACAATCATTATTCATCATAAACACCCATTTGTGCATATTTATCCATTCTTTTTGAAACCAACGCTTCATCATTCAAGTCTTTTAACTCTTCGAAAGCAGCAATAATTTGCTCTTGAACCGCCTTAAAAGCTCCCTCTCTGTCGGTATGTGCACCTCCAACAGGTTCTTGAATAATTCCGTCTATTAATTTTAAATTTTTCATATCTGAACCTGTTAATTTTAAAGCCGCCGCAGCTTGTTCTTTAAACTCCCAACTTCTCCATAAAATAGAGGAACAAGATTCTGGAGAAATAACTGTATACCAAGTATTTTCCATCATATAAACTCTGTCTCCTACTCCAATCCCTAGAGCTCCACCTGAAGCCCCTTCACCAATAACAATTGTAATAATTTGCGTTTTTAAACGAGTCATTTCTAGAATATTCCTCGCAATTGCTTCTCCTTGCCCGCGTTCTTCAGCTTCTAAACCAGGATAGGCACCGGGAGTGTCTAGTAGGGTAACAACAGGAATTCTAAACTTTTCAGCCATTTTCATGAGGCGCAAAGCTTTACGGTATCCCTCAGGGTTGGCCATTCCAAAATTTCTGTACTGACGTGTCTTTGTGTTGTACCCTTTTTGTTGCCCAATGAACATAAAAGATTGATCACCTATTTTACCCAAACCACCAATCATGGCTTTGTCATCTTTTACATTTCTATCTCCATGTAATTCCATAAAGGTATCTCCACACAAGGCCTTAATATAATCTAAGGTATAAGGTCTATTGGGATGTCTAGATAATTGAACTCTTTGCCAAGGTGTTAGATTCTTATAAATATCTTTTCTAGCAATTGCTAGTTTTTTTTCAATTTTTTTACAGGTAGCTGTTACATCTACCTCACTCTCTTTACCTATATCATGACACTTAACTAGCTGATCTAAAAGCTCTTTAATAGGCATTTCAAAATCTAAATATTCCATATTGTAATTATTTGATTTTAGTTGTTTTGAGACGCAAACATACTATAAAATTAATTGTTTTTTTAAAAAAAAAGTTAGTTTTTACTAACAGATTTTTCTTTGATTTTATTTCTAATACTGTTTTTATTCTTGATCATTCCGTTTAACAAAACGACAAATAAAACGATGAAAGCGCCAAAGTAAAATTCTGGATTCATTTTTTCTTCTTCACCAAAAATAAAAAGTGCCAAAATAATCGCATAAATAGGCTCTAAATTAAGCGTTAAGATTACCGTATAGGGAGACAAATATTTCATCACTTTAACAGAAGTAATAAAAGCATAAGCGGTACAGATGCTACCCAAGATTAAAAGGTACCCCCAATCCACCTTTGATATTTCGAAAAAAGATGCAGAAAAACCATTTGTAAACAACAAATAAACTGTAATAAAAACAACTCCAAAAAATAATTGATACAGAGAAATCTTACTTGCATCGTATTTTTGAATGAAAAGACCATTAAAAACTGAAAAAAAAGCACTTAATAATGAAGAAATTAATGCGTAAAATATACCCAATTGGTATTGACTCTCAAAATTAAAAATAATATACAAGCCAATACACACACAAAAACCCAATACTAATTCTAATACTTTAATGCTTCTTTTAAAAAAAAGAGGTTCTATCAGAGAAACAAAAAAAGCACCAGTACTCATGGTTACTAATGCTACAGAAACGTTGGAAACTTTGATCGCTTTAAAGAAAAATATCCAATGCAAAGCGATAAGAATACCTGTCACAAAAAACTTAGCAATGGCTATGCGATCTACTTTAAAGGATTTCTTACATATCAAAAAATAAATAAAAATAAAAACTACCGCCAAAAACATTCTATACCAAACTAAAGGGATGGCCTCTAGGCTTATTAATGCTCCTAAAATGGCAGTAAAACCCCAAATTAAAACAATTAGATGTAATAGTAAATAATTTTTAAGCCTACTTTCTTGCATTTAAGTATAAATAAATAGCCAAACAGCCAAAAATAATATTAGGCATCCAAACATATAGGAGCGCGTTAACACCTGCAACTCCTCCTAAAACTTCCGCTATTTTCATCAAGAAAACATAGAGGAACATTATACCGATACCGATTGCTAAATTAACTCCTGTTCCACCTCTTCTTTTTCTAAAAGCGAGCGCAACAGCAATAATAGTTAGTATAAAAGAAGCTATGGGTAGACTGGTTCTTTTATAAAATTCAACTAAATACGCATTTAAATTTTTGACTCCTCGCTTTTTAGAAATATCAATAAACTTCATCAATTCTCCCGAAGGCATTTCTTGAGATAATGCCGATTTATAAATTAAATCTTTAGGGGTAAAGTTAAAAACAGTATCTATTTTTGTTCCAGAGGAAATTTCATCTCGAGTATTATAAATTTTACGCATTTTCCAATTAGAAAGATTGAAGGTTGAATCTTCGTCGTTGTAGCGAATTCTATTTGAAACTAATTTTGATTTTAATTTGATTCCATCATAAACTTCTGAGGTAAAATCATATCCAGAGTTAGATTCTGTATTAAAATTCCTTATAAAGATGTAAGTACTATCTGTTAGCTGTAAACTAAACTCTCTTACAAATTTTAATTCGTTTTTTTGTCTTCTGTTTTTTATATATTCTTTTTCAAATTTCTTTCTTTCTTTACTGCTATTCGGCACCACAAAATGATTCATTCCGAGAGAAATGATCGTTATAAGAGATGCTCCAATAAAATAAGGATATAAAAACCGTGTAAAAGATATCTTTGCGTTGTTAATAGCAATAATCTCTGTATTATTAGAGAGCTTAGAAGTAAATAAAATTACCGCAATAAATAACGCCAATGGCATAAATGTATTTGCGTAATAGATGATAAAATTCTTATAATATTCATCGAGAACTTGGTAAAATCCTAAATCTGGATGCTCTAAGAAATTATCAATCTTTTCTGAGATGTCTATGGCAATTGCTATAGGAATTAAGATCAATAGCGTAAACAAAAAAGTTACCAAAAATCGTTTTAATATGTACCAATCTATAATTTTCAAAAGCGCAAGGTTATTTTA
>Ga0102854_1000220_pt1 | contig 19800 bp, 28 predicted proteins | sample Colrivmet1370A02_FD_84502 | JGI IMG/M metagenome (GOLD analysis project Ga0102854, IMG submission 84502) | Estuarine microbial communities from the Columbia River estuary - metaG 1370A-02 | ecosystem: Environmental > Aquatic > Marine > Intertidal zone > Estuary | place: USA: Columbia River... | reverse complement strand
TCATGATGTCACTGTTATTGTACCAAACAGTTCCACTATTCGCTCCAGTGCCACGTGACGGTGCCGTCCTCATGATGTCTAGAATGGCCGAGAAGAATGCAGTATACTCATCGCGATCATTTTGATAATGATAGTTGTTTATCTGCGCATATCCATCAAATTTTTCAGATTCTCCCCACACTGCACGATGGTAGTTAGAAAAATCGACATCGCCAGACAACAACGTCACTACGACTTTCGCTCCGTGCAATTTTCTCACGGAGAATTTGCAATTAGGGAACGCTGCTTTCAATTCGGTGCGTATTGCTTTTACATCTGCTGCATCAATATAAGCCATGGTGTGTACCCCTTGATTAATTTATGTATGTATTATAATAGTTTGTTAATCACATTGCAAGCACATTTACTTTTTTTCTTCTGCACGAAATGTGCAAATAATATAAGCGGGTTTTGTTGGATCTAGAATAAGATCGGGGTTGGTTACTACGTATACATCTTTTACGATTGCATTTTTATTTACTGTGGTTTTCGTAGTGGTAGTAGTCATGGTATACCCTCTGTGATCGCTGATTCGATAAAACACATTATACAGAAATCACAGAAGGTTGCAACCATTTATTGAGCAGTGTACTCATTTTTTTGATAATCAAACCAATCGTCTGTGAATGTACCACAATTGACAGTGACAACGTGGGTTGAGTTTTCATCTAGGACAACACGCATCCTGCCATGCTTACTTACGTATCTCTCGGCTGCATAACAGCCTGTGCTGAAATGCATCCTAGCGTTCAATGCATCATTCCAGTATGGCTTGTAAGCATACACGGCAAGATTGGCCGAACTGCCGTCTGGTAGGGTTACTTTCTTTGCTGTTACTCTGTAAGTGTATGCGCCCATATGTGTTGCCTCTGTAAGTGTATGCGCCCATATGTGTTGCATCTGTAAGTGCATGCGCCCATATGTGTTGCATCTGTGGGTTGATTCAATAAAACACATTATACAGAAATCACAGAAGGTTGCAATGGTTATTTTATTATTTTTTTGATTGATTTACTGACAGTACGATCATGTTTTTTAGATGATCTTATTAGTTTTTCTTTTTTGGCACGGATTGCCCGCTCATCGTGGATGTCTAATTCTTTTTTGTGCTCGACATTAGCGTAAACCACCGCATCATATTTCGCAGTGGCATTCATTGGCCCAGTAGTTTCTTCGAATTCATCTTCGCTGATTTTTTTACGCATGGCATCATCTCTCTACTGTGATCGGAATTTGTTGTACTGTTCACTAAGTGAATCTACGGTGTGAACAATATTTTCTCCGAATTCATTTTTGTATTTGTTTTGGTTTGCCAAATCATCATACGCATCAATCAATGCACTTAACTTATGCTGAATAACTGACGTCTTTTGCATTAGAGTATTGTTAAACCCGCGAAATTGGAATGGATGAAATCCACCATCTGAAAATTGTACCGAATCAGCCAATTCCTTTATCGATCTGGATATGCTTAATTCTAATGTTTTCATAGTCATTGTGCCATACCCTGGAACTAGAATCTCTCTGTCTGGTGCAGTGGCTTCTACTGCGTATACTTTGTTGTTAGTTTTAAACTTTTCTTTTCTCATGACTGATTTCCCTATTAGTACAAATGTACGATGACGTTTGTTGTATCTTAATACAAATGGTAAATTTATATCCGTTTTCAAATCTTTTAATACTGCTTGTGCTTGATCGCCCATTTTAGATATAGGACGTCCCCACTGTTCTGCTTCCAACTTAAAAAGTCTCCCCAACTCTCCAAGTGTAATCTGTTTGATGTTACGCTCGTCATTTACTCTTTTCAAGAAGTGGCCAGAAAATGCTACGTCTATGCCAACTGATTTAAAAACAGAATTTGCATAATGTTCCAATCCCCGCATGTCTGCATCGGTCAATGGTCGTGCGTCGTGTATATTCATAATACTACTTTTCCTTCTGACAGCAATATTCCTCTATTAACCAAATGTTCAGCTTCAATATCATCTTTATTCTGTCCATGGTATGCAACTGCATAGTGTTCGAACACCATGAGTTCGTTTACGTTGGTGCCGTTAGCATAGATTGTACCTAATACTCTACCGAACTTTCCTCTGCCATCAAGTTCAGTAGATATTACAAGATTCTTGTCAGTAATAAGTTCGGTGAGACGCTTTGTGGCTGCGTACCCGAAGACTTTCTCAATTGGATCACTAGTACGCTTCTCAGGAGTATCGATCCCCTGTAGTCGTATACGAACGCCATAGAGAATATCAAACCCTACATCTAGTATAACATCAATGGTATCTCCATCAACGATTTTTGTTAATTCTTTTACTCGATAATTAAATAGTAACTCGCTCATACTACTACTCCAATTGTAGTTAATTTCATATTAATGCAACCCTAACTTGTTCTTCATCATTAGCACTTCATGTTTTCTCATGCCAACTTTTTCTGCCCATTCATCCATTGGAAGCATCCAACCATCATACCAAAATTCAACCTCGCCATTCGCATATATACGAGCTGGACCTGTTTCTCTGTGCAGTTTGCCTTGAAATCCTGCCTCATTCCATTCTTGTTGTGATCTATTACCATTACGATCATTCTGTATAGTTGTTGGTTTGTCATGGACACGAGTAAGGATACCATGCTGATACCATTGCATGTGACTTGGGTGGTGGGTTCCGTCAAAAAACCAAAATATGACTGCTGGAAGGTCGTCATCGCGGTGAAGTTTCCCATTAGTATCGTACCAATATTGCGATGTGATGTATTCTTCATCAGGTTCTCGATTTGGATCTTGGTTCTCATATTGTTCTGTTATTATTTGTGAGATTTTCATATTAATCCAATCCCAATTTGTGCTTCATTATTAGCATTTCATGTTTTCTCATACCAACTTGTTCTGCCCATTTATCTATGTTTTTATACCGTTTGCCATTTGACCAAAATTCAACAGCACCATCTTCATTTATAACAGCAGGGGCGTTTTCTCTGTGTACATTGCCACGTTGATACCACACTCGGAACACCAATTGTGTGCCATCATACCCCACATAAGCAGGCATGTCGCCATCTCTATGCATTAAACCATGTTGATACCATTCACGAGTGCCATCTACTGTATCTATATACGCAGGCATGTCGCCATCTCTGTGGAGTCGACCACTGTTGTCAAGCCAAGACAACAATAGACTGCCATCTTTATTTTCTTCTACATCAGCAGGTCTATTGGGGTCTTGGTTCTCGTATTGTTCTGTTATTATTTGTGATATTTTCACGTGGCCTCCATACCAATATAATGTATTTAGTTGTTTCTGACATTACGTTCCCACAATCGTTCATGCCAGTAATACAGTGCAAATTTCACCCAGAAGTCGATCAACATTATTTCTCCCGCAACTGACCAATCCCCCGTGATGAAGTATCCTATTAACCCAGTGGAAGAAGTGGCAAACATTCTCCAACTTATTGATTTCAACAACACACGCCTTCGACTTATCATTAACTATACCTGTAAATTTTGCATGGCAGTAGATAATCCCCCGCCAATTTAATCATATGTTTTGAACCTTTTGACTCGCCATCCCAAAATACTACACAATGCGTGGCCACCTTCGCCATTTGCTCATTGCGATGATATCCAGCACGTTTACCCAAATCCTTCCAATTTGCAGGCATTTCTATAATGTTGAAACCGCGAGCAATGCCATATCGTCTTCCAAGTGCATCTGCACCACGCGCCATACCACACACTATTGAAATATCTTTCTTTTCAAATTTTGATAACATGAAATCAAGTGACTCACATAAAAATTCATAGTTATTAAAATCACGGCCGCCTGCTACTATAAGTTTCATGAAATATTCTCCTAACCAAAAAAAAGCCCTTGCGGGCTTTTACGTTATGGTATATTTATTTTGCGTCTAACGCACGATCATAATTCAATGCTTTGGCTGCTTGCACAGTCATCAATTGCATGAATGTTTGAACATCACTGTCAGTGCCATTCGCTGCACCACCTGCTCCAAATACTGTGGTAGGCACGGCACGTTTAGAAAATGCTTCTGCCCAGTATTTCTGGATTGCAATTTCAGCATCAAGTTTCTGTTGCAACGCATTATCAGCTAACAATATTTCACGCTTTTGGTATGCTTCCGCATCAGCCTTGGTACGTTTGATCTCAGCTTCAATGCGAGCAGTTTCTAAATGAATGGCTGCTGTTTCACGTTGAATAGCTGCCTGATCTTTTGTTTGATTGGCTTCTGTCAATACTAACTGCTTAACAGTTTCGGCATTTGTTGTCTTTTCGATCTGTTCAACTTTCGCAGATGCTTGACGTTCTGCCACCTGACGCTCACCCTTAGTGATTGCTAGAAGACGCTGTTCTTCTTCTTGAATACGTTGTTCACGGGCAATTGCACGATCAGCAGATGCTTTCTGTTTAAGCTGCATGCGCTCAACAAACTTGACGTTAGGTCGCATTTCAGTAACGCGGGCATCAACTACAGTAATACCGAACTTAATGAACTTCTGTTCTTTACGTTTAGCAAATCCATTATCATCAACCTGTTTTTCAACGATGAATTCGGTTTTGATTTCATCGCCATAATCAGTTTGGTCATCTAAACTTGCGTTAGCAGAAGACTTTGCAGCCCTAGAAACTACATCACGTTCCAAACGCTTAACAATATAAATGCCGTTGGTCATTTGATTTTCAAACGCCACGTTGAACTCTGTTCGTCCACCTGCATAATATTCTTCGGCCGACATTAATGATCCTGTTGCATGTAAGGTTTCTTTAAATGCAGGGATCAGGGCGACCCGCAACAAATTATCTGGTGTACGATATTCATGTGCCAAATTTAAGAATGCTTCACGATCTGAAGGAATCGAGAATCGCACAGTGGCTTCAGCATTGGCATCAACCTGATCAAGGAACATGATATTCAATGGTGACAAGTTGGCTGATGCAGTGACAGAATCAGATTCTGCATTAACTACGCCATCTGCGTTCTTATTGCTGTTAACTGCTTGTACAGTCATTGCACGTTTCCAGTCAGTAACTCGACCAAACCACTTTGCATTATAACCGACATCCGAGACAACCTTCTCAGTACCGAAGATCGTTCGTACATGGTAAATGTATCCGGGTTCTGCATAAAAGAATGCAGATTGGAATGTTACTAGGAAGAATCCAATAATGGCGGAAGCTCCGATAACTTTAAAGTTTCGTTTAGTATCTTCCAAAACGAACGGAAGAACTGCTGCTACGATGGCGACTACTAATAGTAGGACGCCGATTAGTGTGATAAACATTTTGTTTTACCTTTTTAAGTTAAGTTAAGTGTTATAGAACTTTTGCAAGTTCACTATCTACTGTCTGTCTGATATTAGCAAAAGATTCTTCAACAATCAAGTGCCCATTTGAAAATACTGTAACTAAACAGTCGTTTTCACGATCACCGTACATGACTTCATTGCCATCTTGTTGATCGAGTAAGACGTAATCGTCATTTTCATCTTTAACAACTTTCATAAAACCTTTGGCTGATTTCTTATCGCCGCCATCAGTCTTAGGATCTTTGAAAATGTCGCGATACTCACCATTCACTTTTCCTGCGGTTGCTTTCATCGCAAAGCCAAACGTATCACGTGTTGCGTATTGGTATGTGTATGAACCAACACCGAATACCACGTTAGTTGATGCGAATCCCTTTGCAGCCAAACGCTCAGTGATGATCTTAGCACGTTGTAGTGTAATTGAATCACCGTAGATCAAGCCAATGTGTTCGTCCAACAATTTGAAACCTTTTTCAGTTTCAGTACCACCGAAAGTTTCCCATAGGCATTCGATTGCACCCCTGTCTTCTGGAGAGCCATCACCAGTACCTGTACCACAAATAATATCTACTGGGTTACCAGAGTCAGGTCGAATGACAACCTTATTCAAACCAATTGCATTAGGCTGACGATTCTCCTTCTTCGCATACACGATCCTGACGTGCATAAGGCAGGTATCCTAGATTAAGGATGTATTTGGGTGTTAGCCCGCGTTCTTTGTATTTGACTGGCAAGGCATTCATCAGCATTAGCAGCTTGAAAAACTCGTTTGAGTTAGTCATGTGCATGTCTACTGTTATTCTGTCAGGCAGAGACGGTAATTTATCAAGGTTGGTGATTTTGACGTATACTTCCCCACATGGGAATAGATTTTCTTAGAACTGCACAGGATAGTGCATGCCTTGGTATGACGCTGCAAGTTTAATCATTGTAATTTACCATAATAGTTTATATCACAATGATTATACTTACATTTGGTTGGATGTCAACAGAATATTAATGTTCTGTTAGATAAACTCCATGCACATCGCGACGGATGGCGGCATCATCTGGATCTTTTGGCAAAACAATAACGTTCCATTTCATTTCTGTACCGACTGGGATTTTTGCAAGTTCTGTAAGATATACGATGGTATCTAATGGAATATCGAATTTGTCCGCGACTCGTTGCTTGAGTACATTGTATGATTCTTTATCTTTTAGTAGTTTTGTTCCCAATCCTACCATTACCATCTTCCCGTTGTCCATTTTATGTTCGTAGTCTGCGTATGCATCTACCATTCTGCCAGTATACGGATTTTTTACTTTACCAATTAAATCCTTAAACACATCCCTTGTCACAAGTCGTGAAGTTCTAGCCTTGGTCATATCCACCCCATCTTGTGATGCTTTGTTGCCACCATCTGAAAATCGCATTACAAAATTAGGTGGTAAGTTTGAACTGTTATATGCTCCTGGAGATTTTGTATATGCATAGAACATCACGTCTGGACTTCTTTTCGCAACATCAATCGCAAACTCAAGATATTCTTCACTGAAGAAGTCACCCACATCGTGCCATCTAATAACAGTTTTCAGATCGGCATCTTCATTATCCTCGCGCGTTCGACCAATTTGTCTTATGAGTTTGCGCTTGAAACTTTCTGGATCATTTAATAGCCATGTTAACATTTTGCTTAATTTTTCTGATGAATTGTCATATTGAATATACGACCCTTTTCTACCGAAACAATTAACAATGCATGCACCAGCGTCTGGGCATGTGTCGACTATATAAAATTTACCAGTTTCTTCATCTACCGTTAGTCCCTTGAATGCGGGTAGTCCTAAATTCCACACCGATGATCCTGAAAGTTTGCCTGACTTAGCCATCTTTCCATTTTGAGTTATAATATCTTCAACCTTTGGTCTTGTACTCAACATTTTACGAAGTTTATCTAAATCATATGGTTTATTGTCCAAATTTACAATTTTAATCTCATTATTCGCAATTTCTGTCGGGTTTTTCTTAACCTTGTCTGTCGTTTTTCTGTGTACACGAGGAAATTCTGCTTTATCTTTTTTGGATGTAGAATTGGTTGATGATTTGGTTAAGTGGTCAGATAAATCTTGATCTGGGAGTTCCTTCAATGGTGCCGCCAATGTATTAAATTCTTCTTCTATGGGATGACCAATGAATTCTTCCAATGTCATGTGTCTGACACCGCCGAATTTATGTTTTATTATATCTCTGAAACGCATGTAATTCTCCTGTTGTATCTATTTATGTGATTGCCATGGTGACCATTTGCTAGCCAATGAAGTTGCGACCAAATTACGTCCATCGGGGTCATCAGCCAACGCATCTTCAAAATATTTTTTATATTTCGGGGTTGGTTGTTCATACATTTGTCTTTCGCTATACATTGCATAGAATGGCAAAATTTCTGAATGGTCGTTGAAAACAAATCTATAAATTTCATTGCATAACCACGCGAAATCACCACTTGCGAGTATTTCATCAATTGTATTTTCCCAGTCCTGATTATGTTCATCATCAGGTATTAAAATCTCTTCTATAATTCTGTCGTAAAGTATGTCAAAAAATAATGATCTATCCATGGTTAGTGTTACTGGAGTTCTTTCACCAGCCGTAACGTTGTCTAATAATCTCAAATCAGGCTCATGGGCAAACCATTCAACCACACTAGATATAACTTCTTCCTCCCAACCCATCCGTAAAATATTAGTGTATATATCCTCGATCATTGTAATAATGTCGGGCACCTCAAATTCTGCTTCTGGATTCATCATGATGGTATCAATTAGATCATCAACGGTATCAATCTCGTGTTTATCAAAGTAACGTTGTTTTAATACGTTACGGGTACGAACATCAGTAGCAAAAAATAAAGATTTTATAATTATTTTTTTATGAGACTCTGGGATGTTATCCCACTCGACCTCATCAGGGATCTCTAACTCATCATCTTCAATGTCACGGGCAACGTGATCAAGGCGACCATTATCATTGTCATATGCCCAATCTGAAATTGACGGATTATTATTAACATCAAATTCAGATAATGTAGGATCAATATTCATGGCTTTTAAAAGTTCATTCTGATCTGATTTGGTTATTTTTCTTGCCGTAATTACTTCTCTCAACCATAAAAATAATGGATGTATCAACTCAGGTTTTGTTTCTCTTAGATCCGCTATCTGAAGATCGGTTAAATCATTCAAATTGAAGTTATGGGATGGCATATATCCACCACCAACCACCTTCTTTATCAGATTACTTTTCAGTAATGCAATAATATATGGGTGATATTTTTTGGCGGGTTTGTCATTATTTCTGCCTTTCATTTCACCCAATGAACCTGTCCGTGTGTCTAAAATGAATGTCAGGTGTGGTATCCATTGGCCATTTTTGCGGTTATCTGGACGACGTAGTGATAATACTGTTTGTCCTGGTTGACCAGCACCATTGCCGCAATGACCCATTGCCTGTGCTTCATCAGAACAACCACTTTTTTCTAAATCCCACCAAACAAACCCATCAGGAAATTTCATAATTGATTTGCCATGTTCGGTTAATGATCTATCATCATCATCAATGGATTCATTATATTTTTCTTCTTCTTGTTTAAAGAATGTCTCTATTTCACTCCAAGGCTTCCAACCGAATTGGAAATTTTCAATAGAAGGGATATTCATATCTAAGTAGTGCTTTATAGTTTCAAGTAAGTGAGCAGATGGTGGTAATTTTTCGGTATATTTACGAGTAAATGCTTTCATGAATTTACTCAGAGTAAATTCCTCATCATTCTTGAATGATCTATTGATTAGGTGTGCCTTGAAAATTCTCAAATACCAAATGATACGATCATCTTTCTTCAATACCTGCATTGCTTCTTTTATCGGAGCATCGATTCCTTCTAATGCAGTGAATTCTTGGAACATTTGCATGTATCGAGAAATGGCAGCTTCTAGCAACACCTGTTCTGTTATTATTTGTGATATTTTCATATTATTCCCATATTAATCCAACCCTAATTTGTGCTTCGTTATTAGCATTTCATGTTTTCTCATGCCAACTTTTTCCGCCCAATCTTCTATGGAGTATTCGTAGTTATTTAACCAAAATTCAACAGCACCATCTGACCATATAAAAGCAGGTCCTGTTTCTCTGTGTTTTTTGCCATCATGATACCAGTATTGACGGCCGTCATCCCGGATTATGGCAGGAAGATCGCCATCTCTGTGGAGGTGGCCATTGGTGGCAATCCAATATTGATCTCCATCGATATCTACATAGTCGGCAGGTCGATTAGGGTCTTGATTCTCGTATTTTTCTGTTATTATTTGTGAGATTTTCATTTGTCTGTCCCAGTATATACCTTACCATTTACTTGGTTAATATCAATAACATCTTCATCCCATATTACATAATTGCGTGTTGATCTGTCACCCGTGACATGCCGACTGGCACCATCTAAATATTTTAATCCGATAATGCCAACCGAATGCAATAGCATACTTGCCTTCTTCTGCCCTGCACGATTGATGTCACCCTTAGCATCCATCGCAATGCTGTTGTAAAAGTCTTTACCTGTCATATCCCAAAAATCTTCAGATCGATACACTGCCATACTGCCAACTATTGTTTTGAAACTTCCCTTAATTTTAGCTAATATGTCAGCGGGTTGATTCTTCATTGAATTATCCCAATCAAGATAATCGTCTTCTTCTGGAATAGATACATTATATAGATACTTTGTGGCACGGGAAATTTTACGTGGATCTAAACTTTTTAATTTTTCTAGTGAGTTTTTAGCTGCATAGGCTGCATCGCGATCCCATTCATCTTCTGCGTTGACTGTTGCACGATGTACCATCATGTTATACACTTCAAATGGAGATAGTGTTGCCAGTTTTTTATTTTGATCAACTTCTAAATTGATTTCTTCTAATCCCATGATTTGTCTAGGTGTCATACTGTCGGAGTAAACGAATACATTTTTACTTAATTCCTCTGCATACCATGCCCCAACTGCTTGGCGACTGGCAAAATACATTCCCCAACCGTATGCAGTTGCACCTTCTCCTGTGCCAATTTTATCCAGACTGAATTTAGGTTTTACAAACGCGGGACTTCCGTGCCATGCCTTTTCTAAAATGCCTGTTAATTGTGATAATCTCATTTATAATCCCGTAACGTAATACTATATTTATGCAATTATGTTCCTACTGGTTTGTACTTTCCATAATGGGGTTTTTACATCAGAGTATACAAGAACATCAACTGCCCCGGTGATTTCTGCTATGGCAGATACAGTGGCGCCGGTGTCGTATATATTATCTACAATTACCAGTCTGCCATTTGGTATGTTCTCATGTGTCCTGAAATTGAAAAACTCATCATCTATGTTGTCACCACGTTTTTTTATATTGTATAAACTTTCTCTGGATGATCCAGATAAAATATTAGCCACAGTTCCACCAGTCATTGATGCAATTATAGTGGCCAATGTCATGGTGTCAGTAGCCTTCCCATATCTTGATGGTACTGGAATGAAAACTGCACCCCTTGGTGCAATTCTTGCCATTTCTTTTGCCATGTATCTGATTGAATTCAAATCACCTTTCTTGGCCTTGTGTGCTATTTCCCTAGCACCGTCAGTTACATAATAATCAGCAACAGACATAATATTTAAATGACTACTGTTATTGTTTTCATTAATTATTTCATAAAATCTCATGACATTATATTCCCACTGTTCTTTTGAGATGGATCGAATGCTGCGTTAATAGAACGGACGTCTGCATGACTTACCCCCATCTCTCCACCATGATGTGCGTTTGGGAGAAATACACCGCCTTGCGTCTCATATACAGCAGTGGCATCACCAATTGGGTAAACCTTTATGCTGTTAATTTTTGTCGGATTGACTTCTTGTTCTTCAGGATTACCATACAAATCAACAGAGTATATTGATACACTTTTCGCAGGGATTGTTGCCTCAATTATAAATTTCTGCTTACCCCCATGATTGTGAGTGAACGTCCACCGATCGGCTATGTCTTCTGCCAAGTATCTTTCAATAGTCCAATGATCGCCAATGTTTTTTAAATCCAATTCAGAAATGTCATTGAGTGCAATGTATCTGTAGACTTCCCCACCATATTCAGAAAGATGGTTTACTGCATTTAAAAAAGCCTCTAATTCTAAAAAATTCTCGTCTTGTCTATAGTAATACTCATTCCACGAATGTAACAGGCTAGAAGATACAAATACATCCCCGACAGAGCCACCAATGTTCAATACAGTATCCGTATCAAACCCCATGTCTTTGGCACGTTGCATTCGTGCGTCATGAGACATATCGAGATTACTATTTTCATTAATTATTTCATAAAATCTCATGACATTATATTCCCACTGTTCTTTTGATCTGGATCGAATGCTGCGTTAGTAGAACGAATGTATGCAGGATCAAATACTACCAACACGTTACTTTCTTCTGTGCCGTAACCGTCTGATCCAACGTCTACAATATTTTTAAAGTAAATTGCTTTCATGTCCATATCACGAGCATCTTTTGCTAAATCATTTGTTGTTCTTCCGGATTCGTTAGCTCTGAAATCCACAATCTCATCTTCATTTTCCATGCGGGCGACTGCTTCTTCTTCTGAATATGCCCAATCAACAATTTCACCATCAGCATCCAATAATTGCCAATCAGTTTCTGGAGCATCATCCCAGTTCCTACCTTCCCAATCTATTACCCATATTTCGTCATTCTTGAATCTTTTAAGATAAACTTCGTAATTACCCGGCATGTCAATTTCATACTTGTCAAGTTCATCCACGATGTCGTCTTCGCTATAATAACCTTCGTATCCATTTGGCCACAATACATGATAGACAATCCCAACGTATTCTCCATCTTCTATTTCTGTTCCTTCATCCTCCAATACCTCGTAAACTTCTTCTGGAGTATCGTAAGTGCCACTTATAGCGGAATTACCATTCTTGTCATATAACGAATATTCTTTGAATATTTCCAAACCATCAATGAGGGATGGATCATCTAAAATTTCACTACCATGATGCAATCCAACCAAGTCGTTAGATGACGAATAACTTCTTGCTACACGTTCATCACTTGTGAAAAACACGCCAGTGCCATTTGTATTGCTGCCAGAAGATGGCATCTCAAATTGTTTAAATCCTGCGCGTCTTGAGCCATGATACCAAATTCTCTTGATATCAAATCCCATAGATTTCGCTCGTTCTAATCTGGCTTCTTTGGACATTCCGTCCTTGCCAAACTTAGCAAACGCCTTTTCTGTTAAATCTTCTTCTTCGATAATTTCATTAAATTTCATATCATTAACTCATTAAGTTTCCGCTCATACGCGCAGCTATATTAAATTTTGCATCTATTGATCTCATATTGCGAGAATGCAACACGCATATATCACCGATATGCAACGTGCCTTCTTCATCGCGGCCAACACCATCGAGGTAAGTGTCGTATCCGCCTGCTATTAGAACATTACGCTTAGACTCGCCAGTTAACGACACTTTCATAATTTGAGTTTCTTCAAAGTGATCAACCATTCCAGTTGTCCAATCGTTATCTTGATATCCATTATCGATCAGTTCTGCTCTGTACACACGGAGCATTTCTCCACTTATATTATTGCCACCAAGTCTATTCCAGACCTTGCCCATTCTAATGTACAATGGCATAACAATACTACCATAATCTTCTATTTGATTTTTGTTTTTATTAAGATAAAATCCTGCGACGTTATTTGAGCGATTATTTTTTTTTGCTGTGATGTCGAATTGAGAAAATACATTATTCGTGGCATGATACCAAACTGTAGTTGTATCAAAACCCATTGATTTTGCTCTTGCTAGTCGCTCTAATTCATCTTGATCTGGCGATTCTTTTAATTGATTTATTCTCATTCGTCATCGTCCTCATCGAAATATTCGGCTTGAACCTCTTCCATATTCATACCCATCCAATCTTCATCATAATAACCCCACGTATCAAACATCTCCATTGCATCACCGAACAACACTAATGCATCCTTGCCATCGAATTCGATCCATTTGTTTAAGTCACTCTCTGGTTCTTCTGACATTGGACTATACACTGCAATTATGTGACTTGCAGGTATTCTGCCTTTGTATCCAAAAATCCCCAATTGAGTATTGATGTTAGTGCCCTTCTGAAATGCTCTTATTTTATCAAGTTCATAACGAGTGTATGTTCTATCCTGTCCATGATATATTGAATCCTCGTATGGAGTATTTTTTAATTCTGGATGCCCTTCTCCATACATGTCTGCTGCGACATCATAATCGAAAGTGACACTGTTTTTATTTGGAATTTTGAATTTAATAATTACGGGCATTGCCTGAATTTTTTCAGATGCGTTTGCAGCGTGAAATTGTGCATATTTTGCATTGGTTGTCATAAACACAACGTTCGGAGTTTTTAGATTCCCCCAATTGCTTTTTTCTACTGGGCGTATTCCAGTACGTCTAATAGACCACATTGCATGTGATGATGTGCCATGATACATGACATTAGGAATTTTTCCAAGTAGTTCTGAACGATCAAATACTATTTCGTTATCGTCGTCATAGGAGTCATCCCATGTGGTTTGAAAACCAACATGACGGACATTTAATTGTTTTGCTACTTTTTTAATTAATGTACTCGAACTAGGATGTTGTTGGGCAGCATCATTGGCAAAAATTGTCATGCTACCTTCTTCCTTATCCCACATGCCAACGAGAACGTCAGGACGAATCGAACCGATATCCCAATGTTCTGTATTTTCCAAATCTACACCTGTGTATTTTAAAATGTCTGAAACAAGATCAGCATCATACGTATCTGACTCTACTTCTTCAATAGCATCAGTAGAGAACAACCATATATTTTCCTTGAATGCGATCAACCAGATTTCATTCGTGTCGCCATATTTTTCTTGACGAATGATCATCTCATTCAGCACGTCAGATATTTTCATAAACAGAATCCCTTATTTTATTATTATATTTATATAAAAAATCCCACAGTGTGTGGGATTAAGATTTGCTGCGATTGAACTCTATATTGCATTTCACTCAGTCGTTGATCCCAATTTCAGCGTGGATCAAACTAGTTACAAATTCAATATATTCATCAATGATTCTGTCCCGCCACTCTTCATGCTGTGGGGTGGAATCACCAGAAATAATTCCATGAGCATCTTGAATTTGTGAAATCATTTCTGCTTCTACATCAGATCCTGCACCGATTGTGTTCTGTATGGTAGTTTTTATAAATTCTTTATTTACATAATTAATAGGTGGGTGGCCATCTCTACTTGAATCGCCGACCGCTTCCATCAATTTTCTCATTTCTTCTGAATTACTCATGCTATATCTCCATTGTATAGTTTTATTTATCAAATGAATAACTAATTTGTATAAATAGATTGTAGACTATTACCACAGAGGAATCAATGATTATGTACAATCAGACAAATAACATGCGCACACTAATGGATGCGTTGAGTAAGACAATTTTATTAGAGGCAAAGCAACTAGATAACCCAGATGTATCATATGAATACACTGGTTCATCAAAAGCTAAAACAGCCAACGGCGAGTTCAATAAGGTTACCGTATTCTTAAAAGGACATGACAGTAGAGCAGCCACAATAATAAATCGTGATGCCGAACATCTTAAAAAATTGAAAGCCGAGGTGGAAAAATATTCACTAGAAGCAAATAACAGAGCAAAAGAAAAAGTAGATTTATATTTTGATGCTGTCGATGCTGCATACACTCGTGTTATTGAAACAGTTAGTACAATTGCCACATTCAGTAAGCAAACACCAGAAACCGAAGTAGAAGTAACTTCGATAGATTACGAAGGTGCCATAAAAGAATTGTTAGAATTAGCATCAGAAGATTTATCTAAAACGATCAATACGATCCTTGATCAGCGCACTAAAATTATCAAGAAAGTAAAACCCGAAACTACAATGAAATTAACCAGTGTCAAGGATAAGAAATTGGGAGAAGGAATTGGTGACACTATCGACACGTTAGTAGATAGATTGTCAGCGTGGGTTAGTAGAAGATTGAACAACTATGACAAAAAAGTAGAAAAGATTTTACAGAAATATAACCTTTCTTAAAACACAAAACTCCCATAAGGGAGTTTTTTAGTTCGACCTGAGATTACAGTCTATACTACTTTTTTGTCTATGTCAAATTTTTATTTAAAAAGATTTTAGATTTGACAGTGTTGGAATCGAACCAACTTCATCCCCCATTTCTTTAGCACATAAACTTTTCAGTCATTGTGTGAGGTGCAATTACCAAATTACTTTCTGTCAAATCTAAAAAAACTAAGCTACTATTCATAGTCGTGGTTCTTACTATATACCATAGTGTTAAAACCGTTTTATGCGCATTGCTTCGCGTGTTCTTTCTTGAAGATTTCAAAATCTGTCAGATAATCATCTGCGACTATCTTCCAACCGAGTACGTACTCGTTGTAATACTCGGTGTTCTCCACGAACTTGTGTTCATTTTCTGCGAAGATTTCTGGCCCAAAATCCAATTCATCACCATAGATGCCTTCAACGTAATACGTGTTGCCGCCTTTTGCTTTCCAACGCTGCGGACATTCGCCTTCGCCATTCCAACAATGAGCACCGTAGTTTTCTAAAACTTGGGTTTCGATAAGCATTTTAGACATTGGGTATACCTCATTAATTAATTTATGCAGTGATTATTACATATATTAAAACAAGATGCAAGTGTTTTTATTTTTGTCGTTCTGCTCGTTCAACAAATGATTTTGCATATTCCGCTTGAGCGTTGTCATAACCTTCCCATTCGTCCACTCCTTCATCTTCCAAGCAGCCTAACAGAATGGCATCGTCTATTAGAGCGTGGTATTCTTCTAGTGAGATTATTACTTGTGGTTTTGGGTAACTCATAGTGTTTCATCCGTAGTTGATTGATTTGATTTTTGTTTTTTTTGGGGTTAGTAGTCTCTCGATGTAGCCAAACTCTTGTGCAGTGAATCTACCTAAGCCGAGGTTTATCATGTAGTTAAATGCGTCTTCCAATCGACCATAATCTTCTTTTATTTCTTTAAAATTATTCAATTCAAGTTTCAAATCGAATAATTGTGTAGACATGTGCGCAAGTCGAATAAGATGATCTTCGTTGTTCTGCCATTAAACTACCGACACATAATTTGGTACACCCGGCAGGGCTCGAACCTGCAACCTACGGCTTAGAAGGCTGTTGCTCTATCCAATTGAGCTACGGGCGCGTAAACTTTAAAATATTGGAGGGAAGGGCGAGATTCTAACTCGCATCCACAAGATTCACAATCTTGGACATTTATGCTACCAACCCGAAAAAGATTTAGAACAAGTTCTAAAAATGGTGCTTGATGCAGGATTCAAACCTGCGCGTCTTTCGAGGTTGCTTACAAGGCAACTGCAATCGGTCACTATGCGAATCAAGCGAAACTATTAAAATGATTTACCTTCTTTATACCGTTCTCTCCGATAATGCGCTATTTTGCCCAACCAGACAACATTTCTCTGTCTGGCGTTTAAACTAGTCCGCGGCATATAACCTTATCTTCGGTCAATATCTTAGTTGAAACGAACCTGTTTGCATTCTGAATCTTTTCTCATTGCGTCTTCCCGCATTAGTGGCTAATGTATACACTTCTTTGTCATTCGGATACGCTCCAGTTGGTTCTTCCGTTGGCACTTCGACAATAGTAGCCTGTCCCCACAGATCTGGCGTGGACTGACCCCTGATAGGGGTATAACCACGTTGTCTGATGTAACGTACCTTCGTACCAACTGCGAAGGTTGGCATCCAACTCCCATACTTCTTATCAAGTCCCCATTCATATACCAACCCTTTAATGCCGTTAAATACGTCAGGAAGGTGCTGTTTAGTGTACTCCAGTAACTTCATAAGGCGACGTGGTCGCTTACTGATATATTCTTTTAACTTATCAATAAGCTGAGATTTGTCAGTATCCTCCCAGTGTTCTTTAAAAATGGCGTTTAGTTCGTGATTCCACTTATCATATTCATTTGTTGGATTATACGGATCAGATCCACTTAGTGGAGATTTTTCTCCGTGGGTACTCATGTTTTTTTGTATCGTATCAAACAGCGTATCTTCATTAGCGGATGCTGAATTAGGCGCCACTGCTTCCATCAGTGATCGCATCTGTTCTGCGTCAGATAAAAATTGTTTTGTCATATTAATCTCCATAGTATATGTTAAATTATTTATCTAAACTACAGGATATAAACTTTGTTACTAAAATGGCTGATCGGGTAGGAGTCGAACCTACATTGCCGAAGCACGGATTAACAGTCCGCTGCATTACCATTATGCTACCGATCAATAATTCTTTTGTTACTTACAATGAAGACATTATACAGTTATCTACATTGATGTCAAACCTTTTTCCATATCCACATTGGTTCTGCAAATTCTCCGACTTTGTCTTTCAACGCGCCACTATTTGGTCTCTTTCTCATGCCATAACCATAACAGCCGTGATATTCAGAATCAGGAAACTGTGCAATGAAATCGTTCATTGGATCACAAATCTTAACAAGTTCGCCACGATACACATCAGATATATTTATAGCCATGTGTCCACCGACTCGGAGTTTTTCCCAACTGTTTTCGATTGCTTTGAACAAAAATCCATCAAGCCACTGCTCAATCTGTGGATACTTTTTATATGACTGATTTTCATCTGTCGTGTACAATTCAACATTGAAATATGGTGGGCTTGTCATGATTAAATCGACCATACCAATATCATGTTTATCTTCTGCACATCCGTGAATCATGGTCACGGTTTTGTCGCTAGAGCAGAATTCAGCGATCTGTCCTTTGTATCCATCTATTAATGATGCATTCGGATCAATGCCTGTATAAGATGTGGCACCCGATGCCAAAAATCCAGACAGACGATCTCCCCACCCAGAACTAAAATCTAACACATCTTTTGCACCAAAATGATTAATGATATCTCTGGCAGCCGTTGGTCTGTATTGTGATGCAATATATTTTCGTAACGCAATTATAGAACGCATTACCGTCGAGTCGACGTGCTTCACTTTCATAGACCACAATGCACCAAGGAGCGTCCATCTAAATGCGGCGCTATGCCATGTTCTGTACGGGGACGGATAACCTGTGCGATCACATCTCCACCTAGCTTCCTGATGAAAATAATCAGAACTTTTCCCACCAATATTTTTAGACTTGATGAGCACATTAGACAATGGATATTTGTAATCATATCGAGAAAACCACTCGCTCTCTACAATAGTTTCCCCAGACCAACCCATCATTAATTTATTAAAATCGACAGTTGCATCCTGTAGTGTTATATTTCTATACGGTAACGGGCACATGGTCATCGCATCTGAAATCAATTGCTTGATTTCGTCTCGTTCTAAATTATTATTCAGTTCTATCCATAGTTCTGGACTGATTATAATTTCATCGTTGACAATGATGTCTTCTGGAGTAATGTTCAATGCTGTCATCCTTAAATTTTGATTTAGTTTACATGTTTTATGGTTGATGTCAATTTAATAATATGGCACATAGCATATTACTCAATATTTTCTTCACTATGGCAAGCCACAGTGAAGGCAACTATCATGTTGTTCTGATGAAATCTGCTTTCTTCTAAGATTGCCTGATTTATTATCGAATGGGAGAGAATGGGAGAGAATGTCTGTTGTTCATTTCTTCTTGCCAGTATTCATCAATGGCACATCTACGCGTATCAGTCATAAAAGTCCCGTATTTTTCGAGAATTGTGTTTTTTCTTTTACATGGATCGTGTTTGGCACCAAACTCTGCTAATAGCGTATTTGTTTCTTCTGAATGTACATTTTCCTACCCAGTTGCCACCCTGTTGGAATTTCAGCATCTTTCTTTATTTTCTTATTGTCAGTGCCATTAGTTATCCACACTGTGCCGTATTGGGAATTATTTTTATCCTTCATATTAGAACTCTCATATATTGTATTATTTATCATATATGAGAGTTTTAATTCACTATCTAATCTGGAATATCTTCTGTTACAATAGGCCAAATTTCTGATCGTATTTTATCGTTTGATTCATTGACCCTTGGATGCAACTTGATCCAACCTTTGCTTAATCCATAAGCATAATCGTAAAAATCATATTGTGACTTTGAAAATAATCGTTCTCGGTCGGCAATAAATGTCAATTCATCACAATACTCAACGCCATCACTTGTGACGTTAGGTATACCCAATGTTATCATAACTTCATTTTCATTTACACAACGCATAATATGATCCTTTTAATAATTTGTGCGCCC
>Ga0102854_1000195_pt1 | contig 21136 bp, 10 predicted proteins | sample Colrivmet1370A02_FD_84502 | JGI IMG/M metagenome (GOLD analysis project Ga0102854, IMG submission 84502) | Estuarine microbial communities from the Columbia River estuary - metaG 1370A-02 | ecosystem: Environmental > Aquatic > Marine > Intertidal zone > Estuary | place: USA: Columbia River... | reverse complement strand
GGACAGCAAGGACAGCAAGGACAGCAAGGACAGCAAGGACAGCAAGGACAGCAAGGACAGCAAGGACAGCAAGGCCAACAAGGTCAGCAAGGTCAGCAAGGTCAGCAAGGTCAGCAAGGTCAGCAAGGTCAGCAAGGTCAGCAAGGTCAGCAAGGTGAACAGCAAGACAATGGACAAGGTCAGCAGCAACAAGGCGGACAGCAAGGTGGTCAACAAGGCGATCAGCAAGCTGGAAACCAAAACGGACAGAACCAAAACGGTCAGAGCCAGCAGCAACAAGGTCAAACCCAAAACGGTCAACAAGGCCAACAGGGTCAACAGACCGACCAACAACAACAACAGCAAACCGACAACCAAGGTCCTGCAGATAACGACGGTGACGGAATCCCAGATAACCAGGATAACGACAACGACAACGATGGAATCCCCAACGATGTCGATGACAACCCATTCGATCACGACAACGACGGAACTCCAGACAACTTGGACTCCGACGATGACGGCGATGGAATTGATGACACCGAGGAAACCCAAGACGGCGATCCTAACACCAACATCTACGACCACGACAACGACGGAATCACCGATTCCGTTGACCTCGACATCGACAACGATGGCATTGACAACTACAACGACAAGGCCGAAGACGGTACAGATCTATCGCGAGACCACGACAACGATGGTATGGACGATGGAGTCGACACCGATGACGACAACGACGATATTCTCGACGTTGACGAAATCGGAGGAATCTCTGGAACTTACCGCTACGACCATGACAATGATGGAATTTGGGATCTTTCCGACACAGACGACGACAACGACGGCCTAGCCGACTGGTTCGAAATCAACGACGGAAACCCAATGACCGGTCAATTCGATCACGACAATGACGGTTCCGATGATCACGAAGATGACGACGACGATGACGACGGCATCCTTGATGAACTCGAAGCTTGAATACAGTGACGAAACTATCGTATGATACACCGATACTTCGGTATCGGGGCGCCGGATTTCTAGGGGGTTCGCCCCCTGGAAATCCTCCTTTTTTTCTTTTCGAAGTATTGAACTTCAATTCTTTTTATCTTTCACATCTTATTTACGATAAGATTCTCTTCTCAAGTGGTTGATGATACGCAATCACTTCTGTGATACCGAAACACGCAACCGCGCCACGGCTTTCAAATAGGGTATGCAGGTGGGGAAATGATTCCGAGGTGCCCACATGCTCTCCAAAAACCATTTAGAAACCATTAGCCACAGACAAAAGATCACCATGTCGATGACGATCATCATCTTGATGTTGACAAGCACTATGCTTGCCCTCGTTCAAGATTTGAGTTCTGAAGAGACAGCCCAAACGGTTACGTTCCGGGAAGGCGAGAAAATTACTCAAACCTCTCCAGTTCAATCAACCGAACAGGGCGGTCAAGGCTCATGGAACGGAGCACAAGACCAGTGGCAACTGGACAACCACCCTATTCTCTCGGACATCATGTGGACAGATCCGGGAGTCGCATCTGGAATCATTACTGACAAGTCGGCAATTGCAGCTCTTATGCCTCGATTCGCCCCGCTCTTGGAAGAATCGAACAAAGACGATCACGACAATGATGGCGTTAGTGACTTGTACGACTTAGACGACGATAACGACGGTATTTACGACCTGCTCGAACGTTTCGATGGTTGCTACGGCACCGATCCATTCGATCACGACAATGACGGCATTTCTGATGCAGACGATTGGGATGATGATAACGACGGTATTTTGGAAGGACCTCTTGACATACCTGCTCTCGAGGCTCTCGGTCTCGACCCAGTCAACGTAAGCACAGATCGAATACTTGACTCAAGCATAATCCATCCGTGGACTGGGGAGGCACTCGGCCCATTCTACATGGCCGACCAAAATCCAATGGACCACGATAACGATGGCGTTACCGACGAAGACTCCGATGGTTCAGGTCCGGGTAGTTATGATGAAGATGACGACAACGATGCACGTATCGACCAATTCAAGTGGCCTTGTGATCTTGACAGCGATGGCATCCAGGATTACTTCGATAATGATGACGATGGCGATGGCGTTGACGACATCGACGACATACACCCATATGACGCAACCCAAACTGGTTCAATGTCCGCTTCGGCAAATCTCTACGATACGGCAGTGAACTGGGATTTCAACTCATACCGCACCTATTCTGGCGGAGTCAACTATCTTTCTGAAGAACTCAATCGTGTTAACGCGGCAAACGCTCCGTTCTACACAAACGGGCCAAGTGGCACCCCCGCCTTTACGACAATCGTAGATGGCGACCTTGACGGCGACCTCATCCCGAATTTCATTGATCCCGACAACGATAATGACGGCACACCCGACAGTGCAGACACGGATGACGACAACGACGGTATTCTCGACATGGTTGACCCAGACGATGATAACGACGGCATCCCGGATACTTGCACCGTTATTGACGTCAACAATGACAACCTCGCAGATTACGATAATTCCATTCGAAACGGAGTTGTCACTGGACTGGACGCCTCGTCCCTTACGGGCGGTCTGAATTACATTGCTGGAACCGGCGTTGCAACCTCCGGCATCAACGGTATTGGCCTCACAGTTGACACCGTGACTGATGCGAACGGAGAAGTCCTCTTCGCCAACCTATCATCCGGCGGCTATGGATACTCAGTTGGTGACGATATTTCGATTATTGGCGGAAACTCCGGGGCAGCAATCCTTGTATCAAGCGTATCCACAGTTCTATTCCATGTTCCTGGCGCAGATGCTGATGGAGATGGGACAATTGATTGTGAGATGGATTACGACCATGACCTCGACGATGACCGATTGAGACCTTTCGACCAGAACTACAATGCTTTCTACGATTGGCTTGACCCTGACATGGGCGGCACACCAACTCCTGATAACCTTGGAGACATCTCTGTTAGCGGCGATGCAAACAACTTCGAATACGACCTTGATAACGACCAAGTCACGAACGAGCTCGACGCTTTCCCATTGAACACAACTGCAGAAGTTGCTGGCTGGAATTGCCCAACTTTGGCAAATCCAAATCCAGTTAGCCCGGATCCACGGTGCAACACACAACGCGCATCTTATTCTCAATTCAACGATTGGGATGGTGACGGAATCAACAATTGGATTGACGTGGACGATGACAACGACGGAATCATCGACGCTCTTGATATTGATCCAGACTGTGACTTGGATAACGATGGTGACTTGCACGCAATTAACGGGGCATTGTACCGTGATGACGGGCCAAACTCTGTCGATTCCGATATTGATGGAGATGGTCTAGAAAACGACATTGACTGGGACGATGATAACGACGGTATTTCTGACTTTTACGACCCAGATGACGGTAACTGTGGAACCGTTGACTACGACGCAAACGACAACTTTGCCAACCCATACTACCCGGTTGCAGATGGCGGTGACCTTGACGGCAGCCAAGACAGCACCCCGTACACCGACAACTCAAGTGACCACTGGAACCTCGTTTTCTCACACAACCCGTTTGCGAATGTTGTACTCGATTACAACGGCTATGACGCAACAACAACTCCTGTAACTCCAGGAACAGTTCCAGAATACTACTGGTTCTTGTATGCTCGATGGTCTCCTTACAACGGCGGCAACGACTGGGATATCGATGCGGATGGCGACTCATTGACCAATGGATTGGACGTCGATCAAGATGCGGATGGGTTACCCGATTGGTGGGACCAAGACGAAGCAAACGATGGATTGTACGATATTAACGACCCGAAGATGGGCGGTTCGATGAACCTAACATCTTGCGGTTGGACGGCCGGAAACATTGGTGGTGGATTCACCTGCGGTTACAATTACGCTCTCGCATACCACATGCCACTGAACGGGGTTAACGCCCAATTCGGTTCGCCTTATTCTACTCGCCCTGATGCGTTTGTTGACCAAGGTGCAACGACCGGTGGGCCTTCAGGAAACTGGAGTTGCACCCCGGGGGCTCAAGGTGGATGCTGGCACTATGACTTTGGTGGCGATGGTTCCATTGAGTCAGGTATAACCTTCACACAAATGCAGAACAACCGTGATGCATTCGTTACTTGGTTCGGACTCCAATCAGGAATCTGGCAATGGACTTCCGACAATGGAGTTGTAGCTGATTTCCCTGATGAATTGGGAGCAGACCTTCTCAAGAACTCGGTCGACGGAGATATTGACGGTGATTTCACAAACATGACGGTTGACCTCGACAACGATTACGATTCAGTGTACGACTGGTTCGATGTTGATGACGATAACAACGGCGTTTGGGATTTCTTTGAAATTGATACTGATGATGACCTTGACAACGACTTAAACCAAGAAAACGGGAACTTCTTTAGCGGACTAAACTGCGATGATAACGACGACGATGGCAACGATGCTGACGTTGACGATGATGGATTCTTCCAAGCAGTTTGGGATCGTGGAATTCTTTCTCAAGGACTTATTGAACCTAAACTCTACGACGTGGACAACGATAACGACGGAGTGCCAGACGCTGAAGACTGGGACGACGACAACAACGGAATCCACGACGCTGATCAAGAACTTCTTCCTGGTTGTTTCTGGGGCGAAGAGCAATCCCCGTACGATACAGACAACGATGGAATAGTCAACTGGGAAGACGATGATTGGGATGCAGATGGCATCCCCAACCTGGTCGAACTCTTCGACCCGTCTGTCAACCACGTAGCCCCATTCGATCACGACAACGACGGAATTCGAGATGATATTGATGAAGACGATGACCAGGATGGCATGCTGGATGAGGACGAAGTTTTGCTTTGGCCTACACGGTTTGATCGTAACTCTACCAACCCGTGGGATCACGACGATTTCGGAGATGGGGAAGGATTAGCCAACCCACTCGAACCTGGAACAGGTCCTGACGTTATCGATAACGATGATGATAACGATACCTTGGTTGATGCCGATTATGACCAGCTCGAAGAGGGCGAAACAACATCTCCATGCTATGCTCCTGAAGAATCGAGTGATTGGGACAGCGATAACGATTGTATTCCTGACGATGAGGACAAACCACCGACCTACATTTCCCTTGATGCACCTGGCACGCTGTGGCTTGATGCGCAATCCCCTACGATTTTTAGTGGGCATGTTGATTGGGCAAACCCCGTTACTCTCAATTTTGAACCGGCAGTTGGTTTCCCAGTTCAAGTCCATATTGAATGGGCCGATAACGGTACAACTGCACTGGAGACCATCAATGTTCTAACAAACTCAGCAGGCAATTTCACCGTTGGGCAATTCCTCTACCCAGAGGATTTGACTGTTGGTGACAATACAACATATCGAGTTTATGCTGTTGTCAGTGAAATGTTCGCTTTCAACGGAAACGAATCAACTTCCTACTTTGTTGGAGCATCTGCAAACCTTACTGCTGATATTTACATGGACAGTTATTTCCGAAGCGATGAACAACCGTTCTGGGTCGACATGTGGTCGTATTACACCGCCGATGTTCAGCGCGGTATTTTCGACAACCTCGTACCGGATACACCGTTTACATTCGCTGTCCGTGGTGGAATATTTGGAAACTACACGCACCCAACGAACTTTACTGGCCTAGGCGGCAACGGCTACCGGGCTGGTAGTAACGGCCTCGTGTCTGTCACCTTCGTGCAAGACATTGGAATCAATGGGGTATGGAAGCAAATACAGTGGAACTCTACCCGTGATAACGGCGTTGGCCAGATTCCAGGAGGCTACGAAGAAGTCGCATGGGATGCGAACTCTTTGGAACTCAAGCCACTGCTTGATGGAAATGGAGATATTGTCACCTACGATTACACCAACACGAGTTTACCTGCAGGCGATTATGAAGTAACGGCTGTCGTACAACCGGACCTTGCTTCAGAAGATCCATTCCCGTATCTCTACGGTGATGAGACTGAACCACAAAGCATTCGAGTCATGCACCGAATGAACATCGAAGGTCAAATGATTATTGAAGGAACTAACCCAGTCTACTGGTACAATTCCTCGATTAATAACGGCGATGGAACCTACGGCAACTGGGCAACATTATTCCACTCCGAAGCACTTACTGGAGCTGGATTGAATTACGCAGACGTTTCCAAGCCAAAACCGTATCCAAAGAACTGGAACGGCGACCCGCTGACATTGAACGATGAAGAAGTACAACTTCGTAACTTCATCTCGACCAACTCGACGCATTGGTTCATCAATTTGGTCAACGGTGGCGACGGCGACTTACCACCTTGTGGCGCAGTTGACCCAACCGACCCGAACAGTTTGGTTCGATGTGAACTTGTGCCAGAAATGAACACAGGCGACACACTCTTTGTTACCGGTTCAGTTACCAACCGAACCAATGAACCGTGGGACGCAGATCCGATTGCACTCCAAGTCGATATCGACGGCAACGGTCAATTCCTCGGCTCCACAGAGACCGCATATACACAACGCCCAACAAAGGACTGTCCTACTTGTGATGCGAATTTTGAATACAACTGGTCTTGGTATCAACAATATGGTGCGGGAACATACGGAATGCGTGTTGATTTCACGAACTCTGCGTACTACTTCACTGGAAACAGTTCTAGTCTCGCAGCGACTGGCGCATACATCAACGTCACCGTTGTTGGAACGACCGATTTCCAAACAACTTCAGTACCTCGTTTGTATCGAAACACCAGCACAACAATTCAAGCCAAGCTTATTGACAACTCCTTGCAACCTGTACGGAATGCACCTGTCAACTACACTTGGTCTGCAGACGGCAGAACCGGTGTGAATTACACCGACGACAATGGTTTCTTCGAAATCCCATTCAACATCTCAGCAGCAGACGATTTGGGTGACTTCACCCTACAATTCGAGTTTGCGGGGACGCCGTTGCTCAAGGGCAATACTATGGTACAGCAAGTTTGGGTTGTCTCTCGAACCTACCTTTCGGTGGATTCGTCCAGTCCGAACATCAGGCAGTCTGGCGATATTTGGGATTTCACAGCACAAGTTACCGACGACAATACAACGTCAATACGCGATTCAGGCGGTTCGGCACTTGACGGTGCAGAATCTCCAAACGGTGGTTTGGTCGATGTCATCTTTGAAGGCGTAGATTTCAACGGTGTTACACACCGCCAAATCGTAGCGACGGTTCGCCCGTCTGCTGGAATCATTACGTTGGCTGAACCGGCATCTGACTCTTCCCACCTGTGCTATTACGATGGTAACGGCGATGGACTTGCAGACCGCGATATCAACCAAGACGGTATTTTGGATCGACTTGAAACCAGCGGTACTTTCAACGGACGAACAGGATGTCTAAAGGCAGATATTTCACCACTTGATGCAATCTCACTCAGGGATGACCCAGAATCGTTCTTGCCTGATGGATTTGGTCCAGTCAATGTTATTCTGCGGTTTGAGGAGAATCTTCCTAACGAAGGTTGCGCCTCTCTTGACCCAGCCTCATTGGGTATTCAAGGCGCTTGGGACCCGTGTCTTAGCGTACCGGGGAACGATCACTTTAGGCTGATGATGACCAACAACGCCAATGGATTCTCTTTCATTGGACGAACTGCATTATCCGTGGATGATCAGATTGTTTACACGAGTGAAATCAGCCCTATTACCGGTGAAGTGATTCCTAAGCCAATGATTGTCACTGGACAACTTCAAGACGAACTCGGCACGAACCTCACCAACCGTAAGATTCGAGTGAACTATGAGATGGTGAACAGCCAATCGAGCCCAACCTCGTGCAACTCCGGAATGACAGACCTCGACGGTTACTTCTCGATACAATGTCCACTTTCCGATGCATCTGCAGGAAAGGCAAAGGTCACAGTTACCTATTCTTCGTATGATAACAACGATGCTTACCGGTATCAGAACGACACATACGAGACAGAGTTCGATGTCTTTTCGAACTCCACGCTTGCATTGAATGAAGTTGGACCGTTCAAATCCAGCGTTGAAACATGGACTGCTCCAAACACGACAGAATACCCAGTTCTGTATCTTAAGGAATCGTTCCACGTTGATGCTAAATTGATGCAGTCTAACGGCCAGTACGTCGGTGGAAAGTGTCTCAACATTTACATTGACCCTGAACAGAACATCCGGCCGGTCTCAACGATTCGTACAAGTGATATCGATGGCACAATTGAGTGGTTTAGTGGCGATCCAAGTCAAAACCCAACCCTACGCGGTGTCGAAACTACAGGTGGTAAACTCGAAGGTTTCCGTACCTTGCGAATTGCGTTCGAACCCGATGTCAACGTCCCTGGCGGCTGCGACAAGGATTCGTCCAATGTATTGAACGGCTCTCATGTAGACCAGTTGGTTTTGGTTCGATCTCGTGTCGATTTGCAAGTGAAGCAAACATGGAGCCACACTGGCGACAATGGATTGGATACAGGTGACCCTGTAATCGGCTCCATCGCACTGCAACGCGACCGCCTTGACTTGTCGGTCGAAAACGAAGAAGTTTGGTTTGTCCGCCAATATTGGTCGGACGAGAACAACGAATGGGTTGTTGAAGGAACCAACAAGTCTCGTACAAACGAGCAAGGAATTGCAGACTTTGAATGGGGCTTCGATGGTAAAATGTGCGACGGTGTTGCTTGTTCAGGCCAGTGGCGAATCATTGCATACTATCCTGGTTCGACGTATTTCGAAGAATCACTGGATAACGTGACGCATGAAATTATTTGGATGAAAGCCGCTTCAATCGATGCCGAGGCAGGATTCTTTACTCCGGCGAAGACCATGGCGTTTGTCATTGTCTTGATGTCGTTGTTAATTGCTGGAGCGATCTATTACCAACGTGCACAAGCTCGCCGTCAAGTCCAAGCCCTCAAGGGTATTTTGACCGATGCCATGATGCAATTGGAAGCAAGCAACGAGTTCATTGCAATCATCTTTGACTGTTACAAGAATCTGGTGAAGCACTTCAAACGCTACGGTTTCATGAAGAAGGTCTACGAAACGACCCGTGAATTCGAAACCGCAGTTCGTTCAGCGTTCAGCATGGTGCCTTCTGAGCAACTCGATGACTTCCTCTCTGTCTTTGAAGAAGCTCGCTATTCCGACCACACCATTGATGCAAGTCACCGAGACCGAGCATTGCAAACCTTAGATGCCATCACCCGTTCACTCACCGTCGCTCTTGGCGAAGGTGGAATGGTTGAGCGCAAGGAACTGGTGAACCTTTACGATAAGCAAACCAAGGCTGGCGAATTCGTCGCTGCCGATGGCTCTGTCCGACAAGCAGGTATTGTTGAAGGCGAAGGCTCGGATTTCAAGATTTGATGCCAAATCAGCTTGAATCGCCTTAACCTTCAAGGGGCCGATGCGCTGTGGCTTGCCCATGGAAGACTGGAAGCAACTCATCGACCAAGCAATGCAAACAGAGACAAGCAACACGATTGAAGCACACGCAACGTACGGGAAAGCAGTACGTGCGGCTCTTGCTCAGTCGCAAATGCTTCTCGGAGACTTGGAGGCGGCCCAGATCATCGAATCGATTTACGGTGCTCTTGTGGCCTATTCACAACAGGTTATGCTCCGTATGAAGGCTGAAGACCCAGAGATTGGCGGTGTAGACCACGCTTTCCGTGCAGGCCAAGCATACGGTGTCTCGTGCGTCCTCAACCACCTCATCGACCAATTGACCGACGTAGCCGGAATAACCGCCCTTGGAGCACTTGACGACTTTTCCGATACGCTCCACGAAGAGATCATCATTCAGGGGCGAGCTGCAGGACTTACCGTTGAATTACTGGATGCGAAAGGCGAAATCCTCTACGAGTGAGCCATCAAGTCGCCGTTTTTGGCGAAGCCGCGTTCAAAATACAAAAACACTGTTTTCGTTGTACTGCGACGCGAAGGAGTCGATGACCGCGTCGGTGCATTGATAATGGGAAGGCCGGTCGGCGAATTGCTTCAAAGCATCGAGGGAGTCAAATGAGCAATCCTACACGTAAGACAAACGCACAACTTGTTGATGTAATCAACCAGTTGAAAGCCCAGTCTCGCGACACCGGAGCCGCTGTTTGGCGAGATGTGGCCATGCGCCTCTCTAAGAGTCGCAAAAATTGGGCGCAGCCGAACTTGAGCCGTGTGAGCCGCTACGCCCCCGAGGGTGCAACCATCCTCGTTCCAGGCAAGCTGCTCGGTTCAGGTGAATTGTCTGCCAACCACACCATCGCCGCCTACAGTGTTAGCAACGGTGCACGCGAGAAGATAGAAGCCGCTGGTGGTCGATTTGTGACCTACAGCGAGCTGATGAACGAAAACCCATCCGGCAAGGGGGTAGTTATTCTTGGATGAAACAACATATGTATTCGACGCCAATAAACTCGTCCTCGGACGTCTTGCATCGGCTACAGCAGACATTCTGCTCAAAGCTGCTCGAGAAGGCCGTGATGACAAAGTTATCATCGTCAATGCTGAAAACGCTATTGTTACAGGTCGACCTCGTTCGGTCCTCAATACGTATCATGCCAAGTACAAGTTGAACCATGCTCGTAAGGGTCCGTTCTTCCCACGTATGCCTGACATGATCCTCAAGCGCGCAGTTCGTGGTATGTTACCTTACCAAAAGAAGAGCAGTGGACGCCGAGCCCTACGCAATCTACGCGTCGAAATCGGTTGCCCTGCCCATCTATCTGGCGATTTGCCAGAAGGTCATGAAAACGGCGATGACACCAAATTCCGAAAGGACCTCCCTGAGCGATTCATCACTCTTGGAGATATCAGCGCCGATCTCGGCGCTCCATCCCACCGTTGGACTGGAGGTGAGCAATGATGGCTCGTAAAAAGCAAAAGTCAGTAGAATCCTCTGGTAAGCGTAAGACAGCAGTTGCTCGTGCCTCAGTTAAGGCTGGTAAAGGTCGAGTGCGTGTCAACAGTGCACCTATTGAAATCCTTCAACCATCTCTTGCTCGTCGCAAGTCGATGGAACCTTTGGTCATTGCAGACGCAATGAACCGCTTGAGCAAAGTCGACATCAACATCACCACTCTCGGTGGTGGAATTATGGGTCAGACTGACGCTATCCGCACAGCTATTGCACGTGGACTTGTTCACTACAACGGCGGTGCAGAAGGAATTGATGAAGAACTTCGAGATGAATACCTTCGCTTCGATCGTAGCCTTTTGGTTAACGACCCTCGTCGCAAGGAAGCAAAGCACCAACTTGGACGTGGTGCTCGCCGCAAGAAGCAAAAGTCCTATCGATGAGGTGTGATAAATGATTATTCCAATACGATGTTTTAGTTGTGGCGCTGTCATTGCTCACAAGTGGGAAGAATTTACTGAATTAACCATATCCGGAATCGAGATGGCAGATGCCCTCGACAAGGTTGGTTTGATGCGCTACTGTTGCCGTAGAATGTATGTTGGTCACATCGACCTCATCACTGAAGCGGCTCCTTTCAGCACCTCTATTCAATGAGATACTCCATTCTGGGCCCGTGGGTTAGCTTGGCCTATACTTGGCGGCTGGGGGCCGTCAGACCCCAGTTCAAATCTGGGCGGGCCCACTTTTGCTTTACCATATGCTAAATGTTTAAGTTTCACTCACTGCAAACCTTTGGTTTGATATGGGGCTTTGTTGAGTAGCGCCCATGCGAACCGTACGCGCCCTCTGCTTAGCCCTACTTCTTGTGCTTACGCCGCTTTCCCTCATGGCTCCGACAGTCCATGCTTCTGACTCTGTCATTCAAGTGAATACGACTTGGTCAGGCGATGTTATTCTCTCCGGCAACGTTACTGTTGAGAACGGAACTACGCTCACTCTGTCCCCCGGTACAACCGTTGACGGCGGAGACGGGTATTGGATTCGTGTCGATGGCACACTTCTAGCCTCATTTTCGACGTTTTTTTCTTCTCAAACTCCTTTGACTGCAGGTTCCCATGGGGCAGGCCTCTGGACGGGGCTTTACATCGCCGACAAAGGACACGCAGTTTTGAACACGGTCTCGATTGAGAATGCGAAGACTGCGGTGAAGGTTGACGGGCATTTAACCGCTGAAAAGTTGACTTTAACGGACGCTTACATCGGTATCAACAACCAAGCCTCATCGGATATCGACACGCTTACCGCAGAACATGTGGATTACGAAGTCGTACGAAATTCCGGCCACCTTAATCTCTCAGGCGGAACGTTCACTGATGTTGCTGGTGGAGTTTGGTCGACAGGAACGACCACAGTTGATACCATTACCATGACGCAAGTGGGAACCGGCTTGCGTTCCAGCAGCGGCTCCCTGTCAGCCACTGGAATGGGATTCTTCGAGACGACTGTAGCGATTGCAAGTCAAGAAGGGGCCTCGACAACTGTAAACAGCATCACTGGCGAAGGTATCGCACTGTTCATCGATGCTGCAAACAGCGACGATCTCACCGTCTCAAATGCGGCCATCTCCGGTCACAGATTACTTCTTTCGAACGGCGCAACGTCATTCACCGTCGGTGATGTTGATTTTGTGGGTAATGTCTCAGAACCATCGGCAGTCGTTGACCTGCGTTGCTTGGGCGATTGCACCATGAACGATGTGAACATCTCCAATGTGAATAATGGTCTCTCTCTTTCAGGTCACGGCAATCACACCTTGACGGGCCTCGAACTCGTCGCATTCGATCGAGGAATCGAGGGTACTGGCTTAGGACTCCTCTCTCTTGATTGGACGAATGTGACAGCGGGAACCACTGGAATTGAACTCAGAGACCCAGACAGTGTTTTTGGCACCGTGTTCGTTGAGATGACATCCACTGCCTCTACGGCTTTCGACATTCTCGGTGGCTCGCATACTTGGGGAGATATTTCAGCTTCCAAGGTTTACTCATCCCAAGACACGAGTTCACTGGGGCTTGCAGCGTGGTACACCGATATTGCCGCCACTTCCCTCACATTTCTCCACTACGGGAACGGAATTCAAGCCAATCACGCTACGCTATCAAGCGACAGTTTCTCAATTAAAGACGGCAATGGCGTTGGCATCGAAATGGAACAAAGTTCGCTTGTCAGTGATTCGCTCACCACTCGTGTCTATCCTGATGCCGTCGTTTTGGAATCGGCATCGATGCTCCATCTCTCCAATTGGCTTGCAATGACCCATACCACGCCCCTTTCAATCAGCAGCGAGTCTTCGGCAACCGTAAGGGATTTTCAACCTCAAAATACACACACTGCATCATCCGATGCATTGGGTGATGGAACGTTCATCTACGGTGGTTCGACAACGGCTACAATTTCAGTTTCTACAACACTCTACCTTGAAGAAACACCGGTCACCTTCACTGATTTAGCTGGAAATCCAGTTCAAGCCACCATTCAGGTCCACGGCTTTGAGATTGTTAGCGACATGAACGGTGCAGCAACGCTTCCGTTGGCAAGCAGCGGTTCTTCCGCTGATGTCACGCTAGCGGGTGCGGGCGTTCGCGTCACTTTGTATGGTTCACAAATGGGCCAATCGGTTCAAGTCCCAGTTATTCCACAAGGCGATTGGACCATCGATACTGGCGATTATGTTTTCCTTGGCGCAAGACCAGACGGTTCACCCCACCAATTAACCGGCGATCTCACCGTGTTGACGGGCGGCGCACTTGAACTTGCAGACACCACGCTCGAACTCCCAGCAGACGGCGTGGTTAGCATCGAAGGCTCAGGTAGCCTAACGGGCTCGGGTGCAACCATTAATGCCAATTCTCTTGCCCTCGGCATCGATTCTGTACTTACCCAGTCACAGGGTGATTCAGGATTGACCATCGATGCGAACGTCACTTGGGTTTGCCAAACCACTCGCAATTCTGTAAACGTCGACATTCTTGGAACGCTTCTCATTCAACCGGGCTGTGATGTTGAGATTTTGGACGGACAGGTGCTTGGTACCGTGACCGTTCTCACGGGCTCTAAACTCACACTCCAATCCTCTCTTGAAATTACGGTTTTGGATAAGGGACAAGCCGTTTCGGGGGCTACAGTGTCCGTTGATGGAGCCCTTGCAACGACGGATTCCGCTGGACAAGTTTCTACCACTTCGGTTGCACGCATTGTTGACGATTCGTCAGACACCCTTGCTGGCGTTAAGAGTATCAATTTACAAATCGGCTCATTCTATGATTTCGTCACTTGGGATACCATTTCAGCCTTCAAGCACACCTTCATGGCGTCGACCATAACACCCGGGACGCTATCGAGTTGGCTTGTCCTGGAAGCGCAATGGAGTCCATATTTCCTCGATGGTAATCTGGATGTTGAGGCATCCGGAACGCTGACCATCGATGACGGAGTCTCATTGAGAATCGCAGACGGCGGTCAAATCAGCGTGGACGGGCGTATCGATGCAGGTGCAGCGACTCTATCTTCGACCGGTCTTGGCTCACGTTGGGGAGGGTTTGTGATTGGCGGCTCCAGTGCAATGATTGATTTGTCCAGCACAACACTTGTGGAGGCATCACCTGCTTTGTACGTTGAGAGTAAGGGTACATTCATTGGCGACGGCATTACTATGGCCCGTTCCTCCGGTTCTGATTCCTTAATTCTCATCGATCCAAACAGCGACGGCGACGTTGTTTTGAAGAATTCGAATCTTTACGATGCAGGCGACGGATGTATCAAAGCGTTCCCTTCATCGACTTCGCTGACGCTCGAAAACGTCGATTTACATTCGTGCAATGGCGTAGGGGTTTGGGCACGGCAAGTTGATGTCCAATTGGACGGCATCAACATTGGTGAAAACGTCTCGACAGGCTTTGATTTCACTGCTGTAACTGGGCTTTTGAATGATGTAAACGCTACCGCATTCAACGGCCTGGGCAACATTCTCGCTCTTGATTCAATCGAAGAGGAGTTCATCGTTTCTACACTCGTTGGAACAGCCGGCTCCAGCGCTGGAATTACGGCAATGAATTGCCGAAACCTTCAGATGAGTTCCATTGAAATCACCGGCTCACCGGCAATCGATATTGACGAGTCAGCCGGTACAATCGATGGTGTTGTTTTGAATGGCCTTGGCTCAGGAACAGCATTCATTAGCCACCATGGCCGAACATCCGACTCTTTGCTCGTGATTGATTTAGTAGCCCTATCGTATTCGGTAGGAATCGATGTCCATGCCGATGGAGGCGACGCTTCTGTAGCGCCATTGATTGTTCGAAACCCCGACATCTTCGCTGCAACAGTCGTTTCAGCAGAAAACTACCCGGTTCGAATCGAAGGAGGTACAACCTACGGTATCATGTCTGCTTCAGGCGCAATGGTCATCGATCTGATTGATACGACCACAGAAAACCCATCGATGTATGATGGGGCGGAACTACGCAGCTGGAAGACGTTCACTTTGAGTGCATCATTGAATGGAGCACCTCACGATGTTACCTTTACGTTGCAGACCACCGACCTCACTCCTTCGTATTCAACAACCGTCCAAGGGGTCTCGCAGTTTGTGGAAATGCCGATCTCTTTTGCCGGAAACGGCACAAGTTCGACCCTGTCGAGTTTCACCGTATCGACGCAAGCAAGCGGCCTTCCTGATACCGTTATCCAAGTCAACATAACATCGTCGATGTCATCGATTGTCGAAGTCATCTTACGAACCAATACTGCACCAACAGTAGAGATTACTGAACCTTATTCAGGTCAGCGAGTTATGGAGTCAGTTCACCTTTTGGCAACCGCCTCATATTCTGATGATTTAGATTCACTCGAACAACTAACGCTCTCGTGGGTCATCTTCGATTCTTCTGGAAATGAAGTCTTACGCGGACCAAACGAGGCACAATATAACATTACAGATTTACAGCATGGCCTTTACGTCCTTGAACTTCAGGTGACCGATACGCTTGGAGCGTTCAGCACTGACGCTGTCGATTTTGAAGTAACTGAATTGGACAGCGATGGTGATTGGACCAACACGTGCACATTCACTTTGTCTACCGGAGTTTGGTTTGATGCAGAGAACGGCTACCCTTGCGGCCCTGACAGTGAAGACACAGATGATGATAACGACGGACATCCTGACGCACGCGACGCTTGGCCCGTCGACCCCTGTGCTTGGCAAGATACAGATGGTGACGGCCTACCAAACAATGTTGTTTGTCCAGACGGCAAGGAAACATATCTTGTTGCCGACAATGACGATGATAACAACGGCATACTCGATGCAAATGAAGGTGAAACATCTACAGATTCTGGAGATTTTTCTACTGGTACTCTTCTACTCATCGTTTTGGTGATCGGTGGCTTGATTGCATTCGCTGGACGCATGAAACGCGGCGGTGGCAGCGCAGGAGATATCTCTTCAGTTGATGAGCGCCATCTTTGAGGTGTTCCGATGGCAGAAGAGAATTTGATTCTGTCAGCCGATACTGTAGCTTTGTTTGCAGTTCTTGTGCTCGCAGCCATTGTGGCGTGGGATGCGTTTTGGTTGACTCGGCAGCGACAAGACATTCCTCAAATGGGTGAACTGAGAAAAGGCGGTTTTGCTTGGAAGAGCGAAGGTCCACAAGAGGTCATACGTCAGTGGGGCAATCTTGCCTCTATGGCTGCCATGATGGCGCTTCCTTGGGCCCTTCTTTCAGCTTCTGACACCAGTATTTGGTATGCGGTGGCATGGGATGTTCTCCTTTCACTTCACCTCATTTCTTTATTGATTCCAAAGCGGTACGCAGTCACTCGGACACATCTTTTTGCTGATGGCCAACGCTACGAATGGAAACGTCTCCGGCTCCAACAACGCCAACCTGCGAGACGCATCATGCTGTTGAGAAAAGGTTGGGGCATCTTCGGACCATTGCCGCTGGGAGGTTCCCAAAATGACCTCTATGTGGCCCGCTCTCGAATAGAACTCGCACTTGATTCTGAGCGGGATTGGGCGGCAGATAATTTGTCCCGTTCCGAAGAAGAATAGCGTTATTCTCAATAGGGGTCTTGCATTAGCCTAAGCATGGAATGGACTCGAAGTGGAGAAGACTTGTTTGTACGCATTGACCCGGACGAGGAAATACACGAATCTTTGCAATCTTTGGCCGACAAAGTAGGATTTGATGCAGCAGCAATAACCAGTGGCATTGGCCGCACTCGTGAGAACATTTACGGCTACATGAACGAAGAAGGCGTGTATCAGCGCCGTTCTTTATCACCCGCTTCAGAACTTGTCAGCTTGTCCGGCAACGTCGCCCGTACACAAGAAGGCAAAGCCTTCACTCACATCCATTGCTGTTGGTCGGATGACGATAACAATGTACATGCAGGCCATATGTTCAACTCCACTGTTCATGTTGTTGCAGAAATCCATCTCCGCATTCTTACGCATGCGATTATGACTCGATGCCCGCTAGCAGATGTTGAGTTGCTTGGGCTCCAATTTTCGTGACGTTCATATCCTGTGGCATAGGTGAGGTATCATGGGCGGTCCAGAGCGTATTCAGCAACTGGCCGAAGCCGTTCGTTATCATCGTGAGTTGTACTACAACCAGTCGTCTCCAGAAGTTACGGATGCTGAATTCGATGCATTATGGGATGAACTAAAACTTCTCGATCCTGAGAATGCGGTCCTCCATCAAGTGGGCCCGGAACCACTTCCAGGTACGGTAAAGGTTGAACACCGTTTTCCAATGCGCTCACTTGACAAGGGAACTACGGATGAAGACATTATCCATTTTATTACGCAATCTACCTTTGGCGGAAAACAGTACCTTGCTCAACCGAAATTGGATGGGTCCGCCCTTTCCTTAGAGTATGTGGCCGGAAACCTCCACCGTGCTGCCACCCGTGGAAGCGGTGAAAGAGGCGAGGATGTCACCTTGAATGCCAAGCAAGTGGAAAATATTCCAACCCGGCTTAACCTTCCAGTAGATTGCCATATTCGTGGTGAAGTGGTCATGCCGCTGAAAACATTCGAGGAAAAGTACCGTGATGTTTCGCCAAACCCTCGCAATCTTTGCTCTGGGGCGTTACGTCAGAAGCATGGAGACGGCAAAGCAGATGCCTCGGATTTGGTATTCTGCGCATACGATGTGAAATTCGTCAAAGATTCACCTGAAGTCCAGTTTGACAGTCAATTGCTTGAAATGCTAAAAAATGAAATCGGCATTGAACCAGCTCCTTGGCATGTTTTTGATGCAGAAAACCCGCAAAAAGAGATGATAAAATACACCAAGCAGTGGAGCGAAAAACGCAGTTCATACGAGTATGAAATCGATGGAATCGTGTTCAAGTTAGATGACTTGCAGCAACGAGAACGACTCGGTTCAACAGCACATCATCCACGTTGGGCACTTGCTTGGAAATTCCCACCAGAAGAAGCAACCTCAGTCTTGCTTGGCGTGGACTGGCAAACGGGCCGAACCGGTGCTGTGACGCCTGTTGCGCGTATCGCTCCTCAAACGGTTGGAGGAGTAACCGTTGAAAACACGACATTGCACAATGTTGGAGAGGTCGAGCGACTCAACCTCAATCTTGGGGATAAAGTGCTGATTGTGCGCCGGGGGGACGTGATTCCAAAAATCGAGTCCGGGCTTGGTCCAGCCAGTCAAAGCGATCTCGAGGGTAGATTTCACGCTGACGGGACCTCTTTCGTAGGCGTTCTTCCATCCAATAAGGACATACAAATTCCGTCGCAATGCCCTGCTTGTGACGGTGATTTAGAGGCTGAAGGCGCCTTCCTTCGCTGCAGCGATTTGATGTGCGATGCGCGGACCAGTCGAACGATTCTGTATTGGTGCAGATCCCTTGAGATGGACGGCATCGGTGAAAAACTGGTCGAGCAACTCCTCGATGCAGAACTTATCGCTGGAATACCAGACCTCTTCAGGCTCCAACAGGCAGAACTCGAGAGCATCGAGAGAATGGGCGAAAAATCATCCCTCAATGTATTGAATGAATTGAACAAGGTCAAAACACTCTCACTTGCGAAGTTTTTGCATGCATTGGGCCTACCCGGCATTGGTCCTGAATTGGCAACATCCGTCGCCCAGCACGTTGGAGACTTCCATTCACTCATGCAATGGGTAGAAGATGCATCTGCCTCAATTGGAGATGACAATTTTGGCCCACCAACTGATGAAAAAGGGAAGCCGTACTCAGAAAACCAGGCTGTACGTTCACTTTGCACGGTCGACGGTATCGGTGAAAAAGTGGCTTTACAAGTCCGTGACGGTCTTTCAAAACGTAATGAAATGCTCCTCGATCTTTCGAACTTACTCACCATCACTGACCAACCTAAAGCGGCCTCAGGGGGCCCTCTTGACGGGATGACGTTTTGCCTCACAGGCACTCTTCAACGCCCTCGCAAAGAGGTTCAAATGACCATTAAAGCAGCAGGTGGCAAGGTGGTCGGAAGCGTATCCTCACAACTCAGTGTTTTGTTGGCCGGCGAAAAAGCAGGTTCGAAACGAACGAAAGCAGAATCCTTAGGCGTCCAAGTTTGGAATGAGCAACAACTCGAAGCAGCTTTAGCATCACACGGTGAGGCTTCAGCACGAGAACAAACGCTCTTGTCTACGAATGCGGACACTGAATCTACGAAAATCAAGCAACCATCACTCTTTGACTACCGCTGAAACAGCATTTTGTAAAATCAATACACCAACTCTTTGATAACCGCTGTACGATTGGTATTGACATGAATCGTAAGTTCCTTGTAGCCGCTATGGTGCTTTTGGTCTTGTTGGGGTCAACGCCCATCACGCAAGGTAATTCCAACGGCATTCACAACCGCAGTACTGGCTGCTCATGCCATTCTCCATCCGGTACAACCGCAGCAACCGTTTCACTGACCGGTCATCCTGCTCAATACACGGCCGGCTCGACCTACACGCTCAGCATTTCAGTGAGCAACGGAGTTTCTGGTAACGGTGGAGGATTCAACTTAGAGGTTGACAAAGGCACGTTGTCTGCGGGTATTGGTTTCGCCGTTAATGTCAATCCAGCACAAGACAGTGCTACGCATTCGATTACGGGAAGCAGTCAACGCTCTTGGAGCGTCGATTGGATTGCACCGTCTTCTGGCTCTGGCGTGACTGCGCTCACGGTCGCTGGGATGACCACCGACTCAAGCGGGAATAACAACGGTGACCGATGGGATACACTTTCGTTTCAGATTCCTGAAGCCGGAGCCGCTCCAAACTCGCCACCAAGCGTTTCAAACCTCATGTTAGGCCCGACCGGGGCAACTACAACCGATACGCTGGTCCTCACGTATTCTTATTCCGATCCTGAAAATGACCCTGAATCCGGTACAGTGATTCAGTGGTTCAAGGACGGAGTTGAGCAGACTTCGCTTTCTGGCTTGACCGTTTCCTCCTCTGAAACTGCGAAAGGGCAAGATTGGAGCGCCAGTGTTCTGCCTTCGGATGGGTCTGATGCAGGTGAACCGGTGGTGAGCAATGTGCTTACCATTGCCAACTCAGCCCCTACAACAACCGCTCCTACGCTTTCACCCACGCAACCAACTGAAGACGATTCTCTTTCGTTTACAAGCACTGCATCCGATGCAGATGCGGACCTCGTGAATTACGATGCACGGTGGTTTTTGGACGGCGTATTGATTCCTGAGTTAAACGATGCAGAAACACTGCCTGCTTACGCCACTCGTGACGGCGATTCCTGGGTTGTTGAAATTCGGGCGAACGACAGTGAAGATGTCTCACAATGGGTTTCTTCACAATCCGTTACAATTGGTAGTGGCCAGGTCAACACACCTCCCGCCGCCAATACCGTGTTGCTGAGTTCAGGTCCCATTTTCACGACGGATGATTTCGCAGTGACGTACGCATATTCTGATGCGGATGGGGATGCTGAAACGAATGTAGAAATTCAATGGTTCCTCAATAACGTTGCTTACGCATTCGCTGAAAACAGCCTTATCATCCCATCGACATTTACTGAAAAGGGCCAGTTATGGTTTGCTAAAGTCCGAGTGAACGATGGCACCGATTGGTCTTCTTGGACCTCGAGCAACCAGCTGATGGTCCAGAACACTCTGCCCGTTACTGAATCGGTTACTCTTTCGCTCAGCGAGGCATACACCACGGATGAGATTTCGGTCCAGTTCACGATGTCGGATATTG
>Ga0102854_1000193_pt1 | contig 21290 bp, 32 predicted proteins | sample Colrivmet1370A02_FD_84502 | JGI IMG/M metagenome (GOLD analysis project Ga0102854, IMG submission 84502) | Estuarine microbial communities from the Columbia River estuary - metaG 1370A-02 | ecosystem: Environmental > Aquatic > Marine > Intertidal zone > Estuary | place: USA: Columbia River... | reverse complement strand
TAAAAGACAGGGCAATTATTGCTTGGAAGATTTTGACAAACAAAAACTTCAAATTTGATAAAGTTTCTATGGATTGGAATTAATGTCTCATAAAAACTTCTTCTACAATTGGTTTTAATGTTGCATAGTTAAATACAGACTCACCAGGATGTGCGTCAATCCAATCACTCAAATATTCTAATACTAATCCTACTTCATCATCATCAAATTGATTCGTTCTTTCCCAAAGCATAGAAATCAAATGTCCTTGATCTTCTGTATCGGTAAGATTTTCTACTTTCATTTGATCTGAATCATCAAGCATAGAGTTAAGATATTCAAATTGGCTCTGTGCAAGCCTCAAAAGTCTCTCTGTTACAATATGAGCTTTGTCTTGACCTAAACCTGACATAAAAGAAGGCATTTCAGTGTCAATAGGCTCGTCTTCTTCACCCATAGCAGCAATTTTAATCTCTTTCCATGCATTACTTAAATTAATCATAGAATTAGAGAACTTAATATTTGCACTGTCTGAATGAGAAACATTTGACTTGCCACCAGCTGAAGGAGTGTATTTTGTTACATTAGGCTTCTTGTCTGGATTTGATTCTTTTTCTTTATTTCTTTTTTGTCTCACTCTATTTTTTCTCTCTTTGTCTGATAAGTTTTTTGCTTTATTTACTGGAACACATACAGGCTTTTTACCTTTGGATGTGTTGCCTCTTCCACAAGGTTGATATTTGCCTTTCTTTTTAGGTCTGGCCACATCAACCCATTTTTCTTTCTTAAACCAATCATCAAGGCCTCCATGATTTTTGGCTTCTACTAAATCATCTTCTGGTTCTTCATTTTCAGAAACTTTAGTCCAGTTACTCATATCTTGCTCCTAATCGTTAGCTCTTTTAATTGTTCTAGTTTCGTCATCTGGATTATTATGTAAAGAATCCATATGATGTTTAGGAATCATATTCATAACTTCAATATGATCTTCATCTTCATTAAAAAAGACGATATGATTGTCATCTACTGCAGCTGGTTGATGTAAATCTTCATCCGACACTTCTTCTCTATAATCAGAAATTGGTTCAGCATCTTCCCAGCTACCTTTCTGATCAACAAAGTAAGTGCCAGAATCATAATTGTTTAAAGCATCATCAAGGTTCATAGGAAAATTGACATTATAATTTTCTTTATATTCTGAAGCTACTTTAATAAAAACATTATGGATAGCACTAGCTTCTTTGTAGAGCTTGATGTTTTCAAAGTAACTAGCAACCTTATTCAATTCGTTTAATACAACTTCTGATTTTTTCATTTTTCTTTTCTTTTTTCCTTGGCAATGGGCACGTTCGCTAAAACCTTTTGGGTTGTTACAATCTATAGAATTTTTTCTTTTTTGTGTCCATTTAGATGTCTTTTCCATGGCTTTATCCTATGACAACATTCTTTTCACCATTTGTTTGAATTACGAATGGAGCTTCATGAACTTGTCCACCTTCTCCAGCCATTTCAAGTTTTCTAAACAAAGGAGACATTTTATGTTGTTTATCTACCTTTTTATTTCTTTGGCTCTCTGTCTTTGATGGTCTCTTGTATTTAAGACCAATGACTAAACCTTCCCCTGATTGTTTCATGCCTTCGACATCATCTAAGAATCTAAGGTCATGTCTATCGCCATCAACTACACGATAGGTTTTTCCGTGATATGTTAATGTTTCAGGAGTCTTATCAAAAACGATTGCAACATTACCACCCATTTCAAGATACTTTAATGCTTCAGCTCTATTAGTTTCAGATCTTGAGAAAGTGACATGGTAATTAGGTGAAAAAGGCTTACCTGTATATGGATTTTGACCAGACAGATACATGTCCATATATTTAGGAACTTTAGTGTAATCATAGAACTGAATATGCGGGAACTTTTCATGAAGACTTGCTGCTTCTTTTGCCCAGTTAATATCAGTGGTGCCGTTTAATCTAATAACTGGTTGAAGCTGAACACCATAGAATAATTTAATCTCTTCACAAAGCATTTCAAGTTTTCTAATGTCAGCTTCAATTTGTTTCATTGTCATAGCTTTTGTCTCTGGATGAAATAGCCTACTAGTTCTCATTTCTCTTGCCATATGAACATTATCAAAACGAGCATTTCCAGTGTGATAAATACAATCTTTTAAACAAGATGGAGAAGCATGAGTACAAGTGACAACCTCTTTATGTGGATTGTTTGCTTCTTTGAACTGTCTCCATAATTCAAACTTATTTAATTTTTCTTTTTCTCTCTGCTTGGCATATTGTTCAAACTCATTAACATTATAAATAGTAGATGCACCAGGCTCTAAATAAAGAATGCCTGTAATATAACCTGAAGCCAAACCTTTAGGAGTTTTAGAATCTTCGCCTACAGATAACATATAGAACTTTGTTTGCTTTACAAGATTAGCAATTTGTTCTGCTACATTGATAGGAATCTTTTCATTAGCTAAATCTTGATCAACATCTTTTTCAATTTGTTGCACTTCATCTGGATCATTTTGTGCAAAGACTAATCTTTCTGATATGTGGTCAGCATATCCATAAGCTCCAATGCTATCGATATGTGCTAATTTTTGAATTAATGTTTTCATAGCTGTTCTCTTATTTTTCTTTGATGATCTTCTTACTGGGTTATACTCTTCATATCTTTTCCACAAATCTCTTCCTGGGTTCATTTTCCCCACTTCTGTTAATGGAGATCCTGGAGTCCAAACTGTAGAAGGTATGTCCCAATATCTTAATTCATCGCCGAGTTGACTTAATCCATCTTGATTTACTCTTAATGCATGTAAACCAGCTCCGCCTTGTTCTTTAGGATCGAAGAGTTGAGGAAAGTTAATAGTTTCTAATCCTTCACCTGGAATTGGATTACCATCTTCATCAATTGCAGAAGGATGATAAGCTGGATAATCTCTTTGTAATCTTAAATAATCATCAACATCATTTATGTGATATGCTCTCACTCTATCTGAATCTGGTCTTAAAATTAGTCCTGTGTCACCTTTAGGAACCCACATAGGCATATTTTCTATAAGCCATTCATTCCAAGGTGATGTATCGTTTTCAGAGTCATAATCAGAAGTCCATAAACCGCCTTCTGGTTTTGGAACTCCTCTACGATTTATTACTGGTTTAAATCTATTCGGATCAAAATCAAGTTGGCCTGGTTTTCTATCAACTTTGTGCTTTCTTGGGATAAATAATTGATCAGGAATCTCTTCTTTTTCCCATCCTGCAGTTTTAATTTTGATCTTATATTTAGACATTTATCTGACACCCGCTTGATTTATTTTTTGTTGTAATAGATTTAAAGCCATTTGTTTGAACTGTGGATTGTTATTAAATCTTTGGTTTATGTGGCTTTGAATATACTCTTGATTAGCTTGTAAATCAGCTGCATTATAATTTTGCATATCAATTTCTGACAATGCTTTAAAAAGGGCAGAATTAGCCTGTAAATATTGATTATTAGCAGGTTGTTGCTGTCTAACTGCTCTTTGGTCCTGTAATGCTCTTTGTCTTATAGGATTCATATTTGCAGGAATTGGCATTTGAGGGTTTTGAGCCATCTGTGTATACTGTGGATTTGATACAGTTCTTTCAGCTGGGTTTTGATTTAATTGATTAACCTGTTGCATCGCTTGTTGGCTTGCTTGGCTTGGTACAGATGGCTTAGGTTGAGAATATATTTTTTGGTTAAATGTGGTTGGTTGAAGGTTTTGATCAAGATTAATTGTTACACCAGTCTTAGGATCCATATAAGAATTAGCATATGAACCTGGGGATGGTGTATTGCTCGTATCCACCACTTGTTGCACTGGTCTTATTGATTCAGGCCAGTTTTGTTGTGGAACGCCTTGGTTGGTATAATAATTTACCAATTGCTGCTGCTCAGGTGTATATGTTTGAGCAGTTTTAATCCTAATCTTGTATTTTGACATTAACCTTTCCAAATTTATTTATTCTATTCTTTATTATTCAAAATTGTTTCTTTTAAATCTTTCACAAATAAAGAAAAAGTTGCCTCATCACTTGTATTTCTGCCTATATTAGCAGTGTAACAAGCTAAGACAACATTATCTTTCGTATATCCCTTTTCTCTATCTAATCTATCTAAAGAAGGCTGCCAAGGATATTTAGCGATATTTGAAGGTTTTAAATCAACGCCAAACCAGAAACATTTACCTTGTTGCTTTTCATATAGTTCTGAAATAAACTGTTCATCGATTTCTATATCAAACTTAGAGTGAGCTTTAGCATCCAAAAATAAAAGTTTAGCCCAGTTTTTTAAAACGTATGCTTTTCTTGAATCAGTGCAAATTTCATATTGACATTTTTTGCATTTACTTTGGTAGCCGTCAGAACCAGTTATGTCTTTTTTAAAATGATCAACAGTTTTAATTTCTTTACAATTAGAACATAACTTTTCAGTAATTGTATATATAAAAGTTTCCGCTTTTCTCTTTCTATAATTTAAATTACTAATTTTTCTCTTGACAGGGTCAGTGCCAATTCTTTTAGGTTCTATACCTTGTTCTCGTCTTTTATCTTGACTTCTCTGTTTTAAGCATTTTTTACACCAAGAACCTAAACCATCTTTTGTTTGCTTGTGTTTGTGAAAAAGAGAAGTATCTAAAAGTTCATTACAATTTACGCATTTTTTTTCCATAATATATATTTATACACATTTATGGAACAAACCTTTTTTACTTTTCTTTTCTCCAAGTGCCGCCTTTAGCCTTATATCTCTTACTTGCGGCACCATTACTGTAGGCACTAGGATGCACGTCAAATGTCCTCTTTGCCCAAGCTTGACATGATGCCCACAAAGAAGGATTGTTTGGTACGTTTTTACCTGAACTCTTCTTTTTCTTTTTTGCAGCAACAGCGATTAATACATCTGTCAATTCACTGGCTTCTTTAATAAAACCATTCTCTTCTAAATGGGAAGCTATATTGTGAATAGCTGCTAATACATTTCTCATGTTAAATCCTCAAGAAAATTATTTTATTCTTAATTAAATATTATAAATATTCTCTTAGGGAACCTGTCAAAACAAAAAAGAACCTACAAGATTTACTTGTAGGTTCTTTTTTAATTCTGTTCTTTAAGTCTCTGTTTTATTGCTGAAGTGGATATGCCTTTTGTATATGGCACGTAACATAGAGATATATTTTTCTCATCTAACCAATCATAAGTAAGACCGATCTGTTTTAAATAATCTTTTCTAGCCCAATCAGATCCAATTACAATCAAATCAGCTCCAGCACATAAAACAATATCTTTCACTGTTCCATCTGGTTGAGAATTAGGCAAAACTCCATCACAAAGGTCTAAGCTTAAAATAATTTCTTTTCTTTCTTCATAAGTCATTATTGGTTTATTCTTTTTATATTTGAAGATAAACTCATCAGTGTTTAGTCCAATTATAAACTTTGAATCACCAGCTAATTCTCTACATTTCTTGAACAATTCTATGTGTCCAACGTGTAGTAAATCAAATGTTCCAATAGTTATAGTATTCATTTTAAGCTCTGTGTTGTGATATTTTTTTAAATATATTGTTATTAACCGGATGATGTTTGAGACTGTCTATAAACTTTACGCTTACATTGTATTTATAAAAGTATGTTCCCCAAACTCTTTCCCAAGCTTGAGAACCATCTTTGTTTTTTGGTAAATAATTTTCTGAAAAATAACCGATTCTATGCATCTGAATCAAATGTCTTCTTTTGCATAAAAAATTGTTTCCAAGAACGCCTTTAGCATCTTTTAAACTATCAATTAAATCTGGAAAGTTTTCATCAAACCAAACTCTATCATTTGAAGTTGTAAATGCATCAAGGCAAGAACCGAAACTTATCAATCCTAAAACATATGAACAATTATAAGATGCATAATTATCAAATGTTGATGAAGCCTTTATAATTACTGAATCTTGAAGAAGCATATAAGTTTCATATAAATCTTTCTTAAAAACTTGATATAATGCTCCAGCTTCGTATGCACCACCATAAATGCTATCTTCAAATATAACAAAGTCCAATTCTTTGATTTTATCTATGTATTCAGTGTTTGTAGAGTTATTATTGATCACATATATATCAAATCCAAGAATATGTAAATCTTGCAATGCTAAAATATAATCATAATTAATTTGATTAGGATTGTAAGTAGGTACAACCACTGCGGCTTTTTTCATTAAAGTTTACAATCATACAAATCTTTAATTTCTTGTAATGTGAGTTTGCCTTGTTTTCTTGCTAAATCTTTTCCATCTTTAAAAACAATTGTGCAAGGGATAGACATAATTCCAAACTGTGCAGCAACATCTGTCATTTTTTCACAATCTACTGAATAACATTTTATATCTGGATTTTCTGTTGCAAATTGTTCAAAAGTAGGAGCATAAGTTTTACAGGGACCACACCAAGAGGCTTCAAACTTGACCAAAACAGGTGTTTCAGATTCTATTGCATCTGAAAAAGTTAAAATATCTAATTCCATATTATTACCTCAATTTTAATTTACTGATTTTTATACCCAAAGTCCTAATGAAGCGGTATAATTCAAACATGTCCAGGGTGTTGTTATTAAATCTAGACTATGAGCCCTTAAATATTTGTGAGCTTTCTAGAGCGATGAAATTATTGTTAGTTGGTAAAGCTGACACATTGCATTATTATGAAGGCAAAGAAATATATTCAGGTGGTGGCGCTTGTTTTAGTATGCCATCAGTAATTAGACTTAGGCACAATGTAAAGAAAAAACATACTAGAAGCTTTAAAGTAAGTAGAGTTGGTATTTTTTCTAGGGATAACTTTTCTTGTCAGTATTGTGGCTGTAAATCATCTGAATTAACCTTAGACCATGTTCATCCAAGACATTTAGGCGGAACACATTCTTGGGATAATTTAGTTGCTTGTTGTAAAAAATGCAATTCATCTAAAGGCTGGAAAACTTTAGATCAGAGTGGAATGAAGTTACTATCAAAGCCAAAACAACCTAGATATTCTTTCCAATCAGTTTTGTGTAGATTCCAAGATATAGATGAATCTTGGAATTACTATCTGGTTTCATAAATCCATTTTAAGTTGTGATTTATCTTCTGGTTTTGGTTCTGGTTCTTTTTGTTCTGGCAGTTTATGCACCACTCTTACGTGCTGGTTTTGATCAATTTGTGCGCTACCCCAAGAATCCCATCGAGCGTCAGGCAACTTTTTGATTGCCTTATCTTCGGTGATTTTTTCTTTCTTCCATCTTCTATCATTACCAAGCTCATTCCATTGAAGAGTATGAGGTTTACCGAATATTTTGTTTCTAGCTTTTAATGCAGTATTTGAATGAACTTCTCCGGTAATAAATCTAGCATCAGGAAAATGTTCAGCTATGTAATCTTTTGCTAGTTTGTAAAGATATTGTCCAAGACCCCATCCACTTCTTTGGGATTCTACATCTTCACCGGCTAAATCATTAATTTCCATGTATTCTTCGAGGCCCAATTCATCAATTTTAATTCTATAAATACTGACAATTGGATATGGAAGCTTACCCTCTCTTGAATCATAAAAAGCAGGGTAATAAGTAAAATGAATATCACCAATTTCTTGATTATTGCTATAGAGTCTAATAACTACTGGAATTGTGGGATCATTTTCATATGTATTAGTCCACACTGTATGTCTTAAGTTATCTTCTATATTGAATCTTGTCTTGGGCATATCCATTCTCATTTGCCCAGCAGGATCCATTGTAAGTTGAGCTGTTCTATACCACATTGAAAAGCTCCATTTGATAAGGATTTTTTTCTACTGATTTAATTTCTGTAGTGTCTTTAGGTATCTTGTGTACAGTATCAAAAGCCTCTCCGCCCAAATCAGTTCCAAACTCGCCCCATTCAGCAGGTTTGAGTGTTTTTAATGCTTCATCTTCATCCAATCTCAATCTATCAAGTAATTTTTGATAAAATTCTATTTCTTCTTCTGTTTCAATAATACGATCTTCAAATCTTCCTGGACTGGATTTGTCATATTCCAACAATTGATTCAAAGATCGTTGTGCTATCTGTAAGTTTCTAAAAGCACTTTCAAAATCTTGATGCTTGCCAACAGCTTCAGGTTTACCAAAAACTCTATTTTGAGCCTTATGAGTTTGAAGAGACTTTACATTACTGACCATATGCTCTGCCTTTGACATTCTTGGATCATTTTGTATATATTCAAGCATTTTTTCATATAATTTTGTAGAAATGCTCCTTCCAGTGTTTAACATCATAGTGTCTTTATCAATATATTTATTAAGTATTTGAATTAAAACAATTACAATGTTATTACTTGATTCATCATAAGCAAAGTCTATGTGTCCAATATGAGAAGTGCTTCCAGGAGCAAAAACGCTGAGTCGTAAAACATCCAACCTTCCGTATCTTGGAAAATTTTCAGCTCTACGTTTTTCAACTTTGTAGGATAAGTCATTGAAATCTAACTTACCCCTGCCCATATCAGGAAAATTAATCTGACCAGAGGGATCAATTTCTGTTAATGCTGTTCTATACCACATTTAAATATTTGATGCACTATTGGACCATTGTCTGCAGCTCCAATATCTCGCTTTAGTTTTAGGTCCAGGATTTTCGCAATTATGTCTTGCTCTAAAATTCTTTCTTCTTCCCGGAATATTAGATTTTATTTTCATGTTTGGATCGCCGAAGTTAACTTTTACGATATTGCCTTTATCATTCTTTACGTAAACAGAGAACTTTTTTGGACCACCTGGAGTACGAAAAGGCTTATTTAATTTTGGGTTTTTCTTCTTTTTTGTTGCTGCAGTTTTTTCTAATCCTTTCATATAATCAGCAACAGAATCTAAATAATCAACACCTTTAGTAATCTTGGACTGTACCCACGCAGGTAAATCGCCTTCTTCATCATCACCAAGTAAAGAAATTAAATCTTCAATAGCATCTAAAGCAGTGGACAATTCATTCTTGGCCATATCGTATTCAAAATCGCCTTCTTCTTCTGTTTCTTCATCTTTAACGAAACCAGCAACTCTTACGATCTCAACTTTACTAACCTTTTCCATCATTCCTCTGAACTTTTTTTCAAATAATGAGATGCATCTGTCAACATTACTTTGCATATCTAATTCAAGAGAAACCATCTTGTAACATTCTGATGCTACTTCTTCCATTTGCCCACGATATTGAGAAAGAAAATCAGCATTGGAAGTTTTATTGAAGTAGTCCATTACTTGTTGTGCTACTGCTTCAGCTAAATTGGCTTTGGATAATTCAACAGATTCAAAATCATCTGGAAGTAATTTCTTTGTTGTGTCAGTAAGGGTATCAGCTTCACTATACATACCCATATCATCTAACATATTTGCAATTTTAACTAATCTATTAATCATTTTTTATGCCCCACAGCTTATTAGTTATATTTTTCTCATTTATTATTTAAAAAACCTTATACATGTGAGGTTAAATGTTAATATCTGTAGAAAGATTTAATATGATTTTCTTACTAGACGATAAGCAAATACATGACACTTGGATTAAAATTGCAGGTTCATCTGAAATAATGAAAAGCAATATCCCAGTGCCAAACGATGTTGCTAAAATTGCTGAAAAGGCTTATGACAATAGATATAATTCTGATGTAAACTTTGGCAATTCAGATATGTTTGAAATGGCAAGATCTCTAAAAAATAGATCCAGTATTCCTCTTTCAATGGTTCTAGAGATTCATAAATATACAGTGAAGTATAGATACAGGCATTCAGACAGTAAAAAAGTTGCTTCTTATTGGGAATGGCAACTATATGGTGGCGAAGCTGGAAGGAAATGGTCAGAATCTATAATAAGAGCCTACATCCCTAAAGAAGTAAGAAACTAATTAAAAAGGTCTCAGAAATGAGGCCTTTTTAATTTATGATTAAATTAAAGTTATGAAGAAAAATTCATTTTTCTTGTAGGATTTTTTAACTATTTGTTGTAAAATGTTATTATAAGCACTTTTAAAAATTGTGGTTTGTCGGTGGCTTGACATCGTTAGATAAATTTAAAGGGAAGAAGTAATTCTCTACTACTCCCGCCTCTAGAGGTCATTCAAGCAAGCCTAGTTTCTGTGAGTTTCAGGTCCAAACCCTGGAAATATGGAGTAAGATGAGAGTTATAAGGCAGCAATCTTATTAATTCTAGCAAACATCGATGCCTAAGAAACGAAAGGTAGTTATAGGGTCCGAGATTCACGGTTAAGGGCATTATAGCAGATTGAAAGGTGAAACGGAGTTTGTATACCGGACTAATCTTGAAAATCGGTCAAGTAATCTTCGTGGAGATGAAAGACATGAAGTGAATTGAATCTTTCGTAAAGATTCAATAAGATGCGCTCACTTCAGTAGAGAGGGGCATAGCTCAATTTAGAGCGTCGCATAAAAGCGTTGATGTTGGTTTGGAGTAATTAAAGTAACAAATCATAAGTTACAAATACCAACTGCCCGTGAAATTAGACGTGTCTCGCATTAGTGGTAAGCAGTGATAGTTGAGAGAAGGTTTGCATAATTTATTTTATATTCTCTTTATGAATAATGGACGAACGCATATTCTAGATTATTCACTCTCAATAGAAACTAATGTCAGACTGGAATGCCGCCAGTATAAAATGGACACTGCGTAGCTTGACTTAATGTGGACAAGCACTTAGAATATATGATGCGGATATTTTAAAGTGTCACGAAGCTACACACCCTGGAATTAGTCTCATTCCAGGGTTTTTTCTTATATAAGATAAGTATGTTAGCTACTTATTTAATTTCAACCAACAAAAATCGACCTCAGCTTAAAGTTCCATTCGCTTCTAAAGAATATTGTTTAAAAAACTTTTTGGATGTTTTTAAGAATGAACGCATTTTTATTTTTGCAGATAATTGTAATGAAGAAACAATTGATTATTTACTTTCTCTTGATTTGGAAGTGCATTCTGGAAGCTATGGATACAATTATTCTCAAGTAGAAGTTTACAAAAAAATCAAAGCGCTTAACTTGCCTGATGATGAAATTATTTATTGTTCTGAAGACGATTACATACACAAAGAAAACTCTCCAGAAATTATTAAAGATGGCTTAAATATTGCAGATTATGTCACCTTATATGATCATCCTGACAAATACACAAACTTATATAGATTTGGTGAAACAGTTAAGATAAGAAGAACTTTTCAAAGTCATTGGAAGAATACAATTTCATCTTGTATGACTTTTGGATTTAAATACAAAACTTTAGTAGAAGACTTTGACATCCTTACAAATCTTCCTAATTCTGGCGATCATCAAATGTTTATTAATTTAAAAAGAAAAGAAAGATTTTTATATTCTTCAATTCCTGGCGCAGCTTGTCAAATGGATAATTTTATGAATGCTAATAATTCTAATATGACTGAAAAATGGGCAATCGATATATTGATAAATGAAGGTTTGTCTCAGCTATCAGAAGACAAAGTAAAAGAATTTTATGAGCTTAAAATTGATGATATTAATTTTTATCAGAAACTTTATTGGATTGATGGAGCCTTGAGAAATGAAAATTAAGATTGTATAATTGCAATATGATAAAGAATATTGGTAATGGCACAACATCAAAAAAGAAAACTAACCATGCTCAAGAAACTGAAAATGCATTAAGAGCTGGAATATATGCTTGGATTGATGATAACAAAGATTTAGTACTAATTGCCCAAAGATTATCTGGGCTAACCTTAAATCTAGGTTTATGCGATACTAATGCACACAATCCTTTTCAAATTGTCCCCACAGATTTGTTTGCAGAAAATGGGAATCTTCATCACGAGTTATTTTTGAATATTGACCATGCAGCTTGGGGATATTTCAGAATACAAATAGAATCAGCATTTAAGTTTAGTGTTGTAGAACCTAAGCTAATTAATTCTTCTGACACACCTACTATTTATATGTCGGAATTAGAAATGGAAAGCTATATCAAATCTTTAGCTTTGACACTAGATGATCATTACAACCTTCTTGATTTGTTAGAAGATAACAAATTAGAAGAAGCGCAAACAATTCTTGATTCAGCTTTATCAATTTACAAAGAAGCAATTTCAGAACCATTGTCAAAAGTAAAAAATATTATTGATACTTTTAATGGGGAAATTGGAATCAAGGCTACTAATGATGAAACCACAGTCCAATTAATAAAATCTATGGATACAAGATATGACTTAGCTCTATTGCATCCTGAAAACTGGGTTGTTGTAAACAATAATGGAATGGAAGGGCAAGAATGGTTATCTTCTTGGCTTAAAAACTTCTATGTAGTGGAAAGCAAAGCAGCATCTCTTCTTTATTTATATCAGAAGCTTATTAAAGATGCAGGCTATAAATTAATTGTTCATACAGATTCTGTTGAACCTGAATCTGATATTACAAGTGAAGTTATGAGAGATGAAGCATTAAATCTTACTCTTGTTCGTCCTGTAATTCATGCGACAAAATTAGAAATACAAAATGGATGAGTGGGGTCTTTTTGGATGTGGATGGGGAGACGCAATTGTTTCCATGTCCAATGCTAAAAAGAAGAATATCAGAAAAATTATCTATGTAGGTTCTTTTCCTGAAATTGTAGATTTTTTATTAGCACAAGATTATATTGATGAAGTTGAGCATATCCATTATTCTCCAAAAGATGATGGATATTGGCTATTCTTTTATCTTCTATCTATAAGGAAAGAAGCAGATGAAGTTTTAGATAACTTTGTCAAGTCTTTTAATCTTGGAGACCATAGAAAATATATCAATCTCCAATTAGCATTTGGTGGTGGAGATGAATTAGAATTATATGATGATTTTAATTTCTCACAAAAAGCAATTGATGAAGCAAACAAAATTGAAGAAGAATATGGCTTAAAAGATTTCATATTGTTTCAACCAGTTAGTATGCATTCCACTCCTCCTGAAAACTTTTATCCTTATTGGGATAATGTATTTAAGAAAACTCTTGAATTATATCCAAATGATCAAATTGTTTTAATCGGACAAACAAATAGTAAAGTTGATGTAAAGCACAGTAATTTTTTGGATTTGAGAAACAAGTTTTCCACAGCTGAAGCAATTGGCTATCTTTTAAGAAAAGCAAAACTAGTAATCACTCTTCCAAACAATTCAATTTATTTTTGTAATAGATTTAACACACCAACAGTTATTTTATGCAACAAGGAATTTGAACCAGCATTAGCATTCAGAAGAACCATGAACAAAAAAACAATGGTTCTAGTTGATTGGAAAGCCCCAGTAACAAAAGCTATAGATGCTCTTGAAAATTGGGAAAGCATTATAGAAAATAATCAATTCAGGATAGAAAATCATTTAGACTTTATTGGCAAGTTCTTCACAATTCCAGTTCAATATTTAAAAGACGCATTGAGATATGATTATTACCAACAGCTCCATGCAATATTTGAAAAGTACCAAGATGAAGACTGGTATTTTGGTTACGGAGTGCCATTCCAAGTAGCATTATTTTCTCACTTTTTTAACAAAGGTAAGGGCATTTCTCAGGGATCGTATTCTATTGAAAGATATCACGAAGCTTACGATGCTTTAAATGCCAAAACTACAATGCTTAGGCAATCTGGAATTGTAAATAAAAAACCTATAGTCTTTGTCTCTGATGAAGCATATATGGCTAGCAAACTATTTAGAGAAAATTTTGACCATTTCATTTGTATATCTAATGGAAACAATGATAGACTAAAGAAGTTTATTGAAAGAAACAATAAACAGTATTATGAATACAATAAATATATTATTGAGGTTAAATAATGATTACTATAACTGAAACGGCTGCTGAAATTATCCTAGACACTATCGATGCTCAAGAAATGGAAAATGTATATCTTGAGTTACGAATAACTGGTGGTGGTTGTTCTGGATTACAATATGCTTTAGGGCTTACAGAACTTGATGATATTGGTATTGATGAAGTTATCCATGAAAGCAATGGAGTAAAGATTCTCACCACTCTCAAAGAATTAAAGTATGTTGATGGCAGTGTAATTGATTATGTTGACATGCCTATGGGTAAGGGTTTTAAAGTGATCAATCCACAAGCCACTAAATCATGTGGTTGTGGATCTTCATTCTCTACTGATGATGATGATATTTCTGAACTTAATGAAGGCAAGGGCTGTGGTTCTTGTAAAAGTTAGTTTCTGCCCTTAGTGTGAAATCTTTTAAACTTTCTATCTGGATCTGACAATTCTCTTACTTTATTTAAATGTTTGCCTTGCTCATGGGTCGGTATTACATTTATATTTAAGAAAACATCATAAAAAAACATTAAAATGTCTAGGCTTAAAAACCTAGACATTTTTTTTATGTTCTTAATGAATTGTGACAAAAAAGCAGTTCTTAAAATCCATCTTTCAACTTCATCTTTTCTTACTTTGTTTGCCAGTTCTTTTGTTAAGTTCATTATTACATCATATGAAGGCGATATTTAGTTTGATTTAAGATAGCAAGCATTTCGTCTCTAATATTTAATAAATCTGTATCTGCATCATCTAATCTTTGTGGAACGATATTTACAAGATAGTCAACAAATTCATCAATAAATGCTTCTGGATTCTCATCTAAATTATGAAGAGAAATATTAAAAGTCCCATTAGCCATCAACTTGCCTTTCTTGCCTTGATAAATCTCAATGAAATCATCAATTAATGGATCAAGTTCATCATATGCAGTACCAAAGGCTTCGTGTTGTGCAAAAGACCCTGGAGTCTTTTGTGTTTGCCAATGAAAAACACGCATTTGATTTTGCAATGTTAAAAAGTTTGTAATATAATTCATTTATCTAATCCCTCATATCTTTTGGATATAAAATCCCAATTGATTACTTTAAACCAATTCGTTAAGTATTTTTCCCTATTATTTTGATACTTAAGATAATAAGCATGTTCCCAAACGTCACAACCTAACAATGGATGTCCACATTTTTCTATGTATGGGTTGCTTTGATTAAGAAAACCTTGTACTTTCATTTTACCATTATCAGTACAAAGCCAAACCCATCCAGAACCAAAGTGTTTAACTCCAGTGTCTATAAACTCTTTTTTAAACTTATCAAAACTTTCAAATTGATTATTAATATCTTCAGCTAATTTTCCTGAAGGTTTTTGGTTCATATTTGGAGACATCGTAATCCAGAAATATGAATGGTTAAAATGACCACCTGCATTATTTAAAAAAGGTTCTAAGTCAGATTTGCTTACCTTCGGGTCTATTAATAATTCAATGAGGCTTTTATCTTTTAATTTTGGTTTCTTGTCCAAAATCTCATTCATTTTTTCTACATATTTTTTATGATGCTTGCCGTGATGAACTCTCATTGTTGTAGCATCAATTACTGGCTCTAAAGCTTCAAATGAATAAGGTAGTTTAGGTAAGTCGTATCCACATTCAAAATCACTATCATCTAAAGATTTTGATGCTAGTCTTGAAATGTCTAAATAACTATCGTAGAAGTTCATTATGCTCTTTGTATAGTAGCAAACATTGGTGCATTTGGATTGTTAGGATCTGGAGCAACAGGAATACCAATTTGTATAGGAGCTTTAACATTGTGCAAAGAATCTGGCAAAAGACCACCTTCACATGTTAAAACTTGATCAGCGTTGTATCCTTTTTGTTGTCTCCATGCAGTAAACTCATCACCGCATAAAGATTGTCCAGGTGCTATTTGACCACAAAATTCACCGTTTGGACCTTGTGAACCATGCAACACTAATATTTTGCCAGAAGGTGTGTCAATCTCTGCAAAAGTGCCCTCTTTCAGAGCTTTGGACATCGCTTGCATTTCAGCATAATTAGCATAGATACCAGTGTTCTGATTCAAAGAAGATTGTCCGCTTTGAGATGCTATATCTACAGGTTGTTGTTGAGCTATTTTGTACCACATACTATTTAATTAAGGATTTCAAGTGTCTGCACCTATTATCTTCCATTCTATTTTTGATTCATATTTTACACAATGTTCACAAAGCTGTTCTAAAGTATTGAATAGAACCTTGAATCTGTTTATTTTTTTTGAATCATTTGCAATAGTGTCTAGATAAATATTTAATTTTGTGTGAAACTTTTCTGCGTGTAAACTACCTTCTTCTGGCAATTTTAAAGCATCAAGTATTAAAGAAGCTATATTTCTAGGATGAGTGCAACAATTATTTTCTGCATTAATGTCTAGGGCAGTAAGTGTAATATTTAGCGTTTCCTTATCTTCATCGTACAGAAGTATATTTTTTTTATATGGATAATCAACTCCATAGGTAAACGCTTCAAAACAATCAATTCTTTCTAACCAAAAAGAAAGAGGATAAGCAATACCTATCCTCTTCTCTAGAAAATCAACTAAATACTCATTGCTAGCCCCATTTTTTCTGTAAGTCATTGTCCAAAGAACTTCAGGTCCTGCGGTATCTGAAAAATTACAGTTTTGGGGATAGAAATAAATGCTCTCCATCAGACAGGCTTCATTGACTCTACAAACTTTACAAGGAAAGCTCTCACTGCAGCAATTGTAGCTCTAGATGTTGGGATAAGTCTAATGTCTGCAAGAGCCTTATTGTAAACTTCTGCTCTAAAACCATTTAATGTCTTTTGAGCTAATGTTGTTGTTTCAGCTTCGTCCATGTAAAGAGCATCAATCTCTTCTGGTGAAATTGGAGAAAGATTAGCTAACCTTTCCTCTAATTCTGCATCTTCATTAGCATCATAAGCGGTGAAGCAATCATCAACATATGATTTCATTTCCATTTTAGCCATTTGAGATTGTTGCATTACTTCATCACGTAATGCATTCATCCAGCCAATAGGAGGAGAAGAAACTGGAGCTGGATCAATGATAGCAGATCTTTGATTCATTACATCATCAATTTCTTGCTTTAATGAAGAAGCCAAAGTTTCAACAACAGTATTAAGCATTTCAACTGTTACTACATCACCAGACTTATTTTCTTCAACAATCTTCTGAATTAAATCAAGTCTAGTATTTGTAATTCCAACAAATTGATCAATTTGACTGAAAATCTTATCTGTATGAGTTTTATTATCATGCACCAAAGCTGTTAGATCTTGAATCAAAACAGCTAAATCATTATATGCTTTATCAAACTCATAATTAGAAACTGTGTCTGCTACAACTGTTTCTTCAACAATCATAACATTTTTTTTATTAAACCAGCCAAAAATACCCATTGTGAATTACCTCTAGTAATAATTATACCTATTTCAATCTACATCTATTTTTAAACAAATGAAAAGCTATTAAAAGTTACGACCACCACCAAAACCACCAGCTTCGCCATTCATTCCACCAAAGGCTCCACCGCCAAAGCCTCCCATTGCTCCTCCGCCCATTCCATTACCGTTACCCATTCCACCGCCTCCAGAAGCTCCCATAGAGTTATTCCCAGAGCCGCCAAAAGCACCGCCGCCACCACCGATATTTCCATTCATTCCACCTTAATATCTTTTGAATTGATTGATTATAAGAATATTCCCAAATGCTGACATTAAATCTACAGGGTCAATAAATGTTAATGGTATTCTTTCCCAGCTTGTATTATTTTTTAAATCAGGGATTGGATCAGGCCCACCAGTTTGAGGGGTTGGTGTGACAATTCTTTGTTTTACAATCCATACATCATTTTCTTTAGTATATGTAAGTGCAGGAAAAGAATTTCTCATTACAATCTTTAAAGAATTTTCAAACTCAAGGTCTGTTAACTTCATTGTTATAAAACCAGACACAGAATTATCAATGACATAATTTTTAATTCCAGCTTGTTTAAACATCATTTCTAATGTTGTTCTTACAGGAGCATCTTTTAAATCAACTGTAATATTCTGTGCAAAAACTGGGTGACAAGCGACTAAACAAACTAAAAGAGCTACTAACTTTTTCATTTCTTTTTAGGCTCCACATTATAGATTTTTTTCTTACCAATCATTTCAACAGAGAATTGGACATTATATTTAGAAGAAAGATATTCCACCGCTTCATCGACAGTGAAATCTACAAAACTAAAATTCTTCTTTTCAGCCTTGTCCAAAGAGCTGTCAATATATTTGTTTTTTATATTGGCTTGTTTAAAAAAACCTTCAATTACTTCTTTTGCATTTCTATAATAAGTGGAGTTTAAACTAATAGAAATTTCTTTCTTTGGCTTTGGTTCATCTTGTGCATTAGACGCTGTTCCTAATAAGAAAAAAGCCAAGGTTAAAAAGATTGCTGAGTAAATTTTCATTTTGTGTCTCCTAGCTAATTTGTACAAACACTTATATAGGATACCAACGCATATGAAACCCTTCGATTTGATTTCCAATGACAATGATGAAAACGATGTTATTAATGCATTTGAAAAAAGATTAGAGTTTGTTTTAACCTTAAGCGCACAAGAACTCTTAGAACGAATCCAATATACCTTTGATTCTTCTGACATTATTATTGAGGGATATTCTTTAAGCGACAATCTCACCACTTCTGATTCAATTGCTTACGCCACAATTGTAAGACTAAGAGAAGCACTAAATGAAAGTTCTCTCTGGTTAAAGAATGAGTTCAAATTGCATGAATATAATGATGAAGATGAAACTGACCTTTGATGAATTACAACCAGAACTAAAAGAAAAACTAACTGACCTTATTCCTAATTTAGAACATGAAAAGTTGTTTGTCACTAAAGCGCATAAACAAGTTTTTTATAGAAAAGATGTTGGTTTTGATTTCTTAGGATGTGAGTTTTGTATTTTGAATAAGGTGAAGCAAAACGAAATAGGGGATTTTATTATAGAAAATAAAAACCTACTCAACTTTTTTCAATTACAAGAAGATTCAGAAATGCCACAAGAATTAGGTTTAAATCTTTGGTACTGCCCTATATGCTTCAAACAGCTAATCAATTTAAACGAGAAATAAATGTCTGCTTATAAAAAAATTAAATGCAATATTGTTGATAAAGACACATTAGTCAAAGCACTAAAAACAATTGGATTTGAACCTTTAATTCATGATTTACCACAGCACTTAAGAGGATACAGGAACGACATTAGAAAAGATCTTGCTAACATTATAGTGCCAAAAGAACAAATCAATTCTCTCTTTACTGGTTCTTCTAATGATCTTGGTTTTTTATGGAATGAGGAAGAAGCAAAATACGAAATTATCTGTTCTGAATATGATAGCAAGTTTAATATTGATCAAAGAATAGTTCAGGCATATACAAAAGTAGTGATTGAAGAAGCATTAGAAAAACAAGGATACAAAATCAAAGTAAATATTGTTGATGAAGATTTACAAAAAAGAAAACAAATGCAAATTGATATTGTTGCTAGGAAAATAATCTAATGTCCAAAGAAATTGAATTAAACATTGAAATAGATGAGAAAGGCAATGTCAAAGTTACCCCCAAAGGAACTGTAGGCAAAGAATGTTTAGATATTTTAAAGTTTCTTGATAAATTAGAAGGTGTAGAAGTAGAAGAAACTGTGGCAAATGAAGATATGAATAAAACAAAAATATCTAATCCAAATATACAAGGAGTGAAAAATGAATAATTTAGAAAAGTGGTTTTGGAGTATATTATCAACCAAAGGATCAGATTTTAGCGCTTTAGCTGTCAAACAACCTGGTCCTGTTAGTGTTCAAGCAGCAGAAGACGCAGATACAGAAGAAGTGTTGTCAGTGAGAGAAGATGGTAGTAATGCTGGTAAATATGTTTCTGAATATTTGAAGGCTGTTGATTTAGGTGCTGGAAATCCTTGGTGTATGGCTTTTGTTGTTTTTAGAATTATTAAAGCAGCACATAAATTAATTGTTAACATTCCTCTTCATATGCCTAGAACTGGATCTGTAGCAGTGTATGGTAAATGGGCACAAAGTCAAGGTCATTTCATTAGAAGAGCAGATTTAGAATTAGGCAAAGCTGTACCAATGAAAGGCGATATTGTAGTTTATTGGTTTGCATCTAAGGGGAGACTTGCTCACGCTGGTATAGTTGTTCAAGGCGGAAAAAGTTTCTTTACTGTAGAAGGCAATACATCTGGTGGAATTGATACTGGTGTTGATAGAGATGGCCAAGGAACCTATAAGAAATCAAGAAAATACAGTCATTTAGGAATCTTTGGTGGAATTATTAGACTTCCATACTAATAATTAAAAATTGCTCATTAAAAGTGGAGTTTGATTGGTCTACAACATTACCATTCTCATCTACTATTTGAGAATTGCCTTGAAAAAATAAACCTGGAAAAATAAATCCACAACAGTAAGGCCGTATTATTGCAATTGAGTGATCTTTAGCTCTTTGCAATTGCGGTCTTTCTGTTTTTTCATCAAAGGGATAATTTGGCCAAGGTCTCCATCCACTAGAAGGAGCCACAATATAATTAGCTCCTTTCTCTTTCATTTCTTTAATTATATAGTCGTGGTTTAAATCATAACAAATCACCACACCTATATTTCCTTTTGATGTTTTTATTGGCTCAGAATCAGTGTTGGATTTCACTCCCCATGATTTTTCTAATGGCACTAATTCTTGCTTTAAATATTCACCAACAAACTCTCCACAATCAAATACTAAAGATGAATTATATATGTCGCCATTTCTTTGAACATATATAGAACCAGCAACTACCACCACATTGTATTTTTTAGATAATGTGGAAAATGTTCTTCTTATTATTCTTTCAATTTTATTTTGAGCAAGCCATTTACCCATCTTATTTAATTTTATTTTTGATAATAAAATGTCTGATAATTTCTCTAAAAAAGATTTGAAAGAGTTTTGTTTAATTGGGACAGATTCTTTTACCCAAGCAAGACAAAAGCTGATGTCCTCTGGAAAAATGAGGACATCAGCTTTGTGTTTAAACGAGTTTATCCTGAATATTCTTTCAATAAAATTAAAGAAAGTTTTTTCAGTGAAACATTGAGCCATATTTAGTTGTATGGCTGCAATTTTTACTAGTTGTTTCTTATCCAATTTGCGAGATCCGATGCAGCAGCTTCAGCATCAACCTTAGCCTGTTCATTTGCTTCTCTGGATGCTTTTTCAATAAGATATGTTTTTGTTACATCTAATATAAAATAAGCGATACAATCCTCTACATAGTTTTCTTTTGTAATTGGATTGTCTATTTCATTACCAGCATTATCAACAACTTTATCTGCTGGAACTGAAGCGCTGTAAGGTCTTTTAT
>Ga0102854_1000190_pt1 | contig 21428 bp, 19 predicted proteins | sample Colrivmet1370A02_FD_84502 | JGI IMG/M metagenome (GOLD analysis project Ga0102854, IMG submission 84502) | Estuarine microbial communities from the Columbia River estuary - metaG 1370A-02 | ecosystem: Environmental > Aquatic > Marine > Intertidal zone > Estuary | place: USA: Columbia River... | reverse complement strand
TTGGTTGCGGGGGTAGGATTTGAACCTACGACCTTCAGGTTATGAGCCTGACGAGCTACCGGGCTGCTCCACCCCGCGTCAGGGGATATATGTGGATAGACCGAAGAGATCAAGCGGTAAGTAAAGAAAATTAATAATTTATATTAATTTATTTTTGTGATGGCTATTATAGCTTGTCAGTACTGCAAAGGCCTTTCATAAGGTAAGTCTAATGGCTCAAAAACTTATAGATAGCTTTGGTCGAGAAATTACTTATTTGCGTTTATCCGTAACGGATAGATGTGATTTAAGATGTACATATTGCATGGCTGAAAATATGACATTTTTGCCACGTAAAGACTTACTTTCGCTTGAGGAGCTTGGCACCCTATGTGAATCTTTCATCAAGCGCGGTATTAAAAAAATTCGAATAACGGGCGGTGAGCCGCTTGTTAGGCGAGATTTAATGAGTTTTATACATAAATTATCCAAACACCGCATTAGTGGAAAACTCGACGAGATTACTTTAACGACAAATGGAACTCTTCTGTCGCGTTATGCTAAAGAGCTTAAACTATATGGAGTTGAGCGCATTAATATTTCCTTGGACACGCTTGACCCAATAGTTTTCACTAAATTAACTCGCCGTAATGCTCTGGAAGCTGTTTTGAAAGGTATTGACACAGCACTAGAGGCGGGGATCAAAGTCAAAATAAACACAGTTGCTTTAAAGGGTGTCAACGATAGAGAGATACCCAGCCTAATAGAATGGGCGCATAATAAGAGTATGGATATCACGTTAATAGAGGTGATGCCTCTAGGAGATATCGATGAGGATCGCGTAGATCAATATATCCCTCTTAATGCCATTAGAGATAATCTAGAGCAACGCTTTACCCTTAATAATGTACCATTGAGAACCGGTGGTCCTGCGCGTTACGCAAAAATTAGAGAAACAGGTGGTATTTTGGGTATGATAACGCCTTTAACAAATAATTTTTGTGCGAGTTGCAATCGCGTAAGGGTTACTTGCACAGGGCAAATTTACACATGTCTTGGCCATGGTCACAAACTTGATTTGAGAGCTGCAATTAGAGGTGAGAACTCTGATGCTGAGTTAGAACGACTTTTGGGTGTTGCAATGCGTGAGAAGCCTGAAAAACATTTTTTTGATATATCAGAGCGCGGCGCTAAACCCACTGTTGCACGTCATATGTCAGTCACTGGCGGGTAATAAGGGTGGTTGACTGCAAAAAAAAGCGAATAGTCATAGTCGGTTCTGGTTTTGCGGGTTTAGGAATGGCGTCTAGACTCCTAGAAAAGGGAATAGATGATTTCGTAATTTTAGAAAAATCGGAAGGGGTTGGTGGTACATGGCGTTATAATACATATCCAGGTGCAGAGTGTGATATTGCATCAATGCTTTATTCATTTAGTTTTGCTCCCAACCCTGCGTGGGACTTTAAATGGGCCAAGCAACCTCAAATTTTAAATTATCTTGAGAAATTTACGAACGACCGTGATTTATATAGCTATATTAAATTTGGAGAAAAAGTTACTGATGCATTATATAGTAATGGAAGGTGGGATATAAAAACAAAAAACGGGACAATTTATAATTGCCAATTTTTTGTAAGTGCAATTGGTCAGTTGCACCATCCTTCAGTGCCAAACTTTAAAGGAAAAGATAGGTTTTTAGGCAATAGCTTTCATTCAGCTGAATGGGACCACAGTGTAAAATATGAAGGTAAAAAAATTGGTGTAATTGGTGTTGGGGCGAGTGCCGCCCAATTAATTCCAGAGTTAGCTAAAAGTGCTAAAAAACTTGTTGTATATCAACGGAGTCCTAATTGGATAATCAATAAACATGATAGACCTTATTCTTCATTTGAAAAATGGCTTGCAAAGAAACTACCGTTTTTATCAAAAATATATAGGCTGTCATTGTGGTGCCAAGGTGAATTTTTAATTTGGCCCGTTATAAAAGGTGCTAAATTACGCGGTTCATTAGTTCGTCGGTTAAATAACCTAGAGATTAAAAAGCATGTAAAGAATAGAGATAAAGCTTCGAAACTAATACCTGATTATGCGGTAGGAGCAAAACGAATATTGCTATCAGACAAGTACTATAAGGCAATAGGTCAGAATAATGTGACTTTAGAGACTTCTACTATTTCTCGGATTGGGAAAAGGTCAGTCGAAACAATAAGTGGTAATAAACATGACCATGATATAATAGTTTTTGCAACTGGCTTTCATACAAACCCTTTTTTGAAAGAAATTAATGTACTTGGGAAGTCAGGGTTTGAATTGAAGGAAAGCTGGAAAGACGGAGCCTTTGCTTATCTAGGGGTGACTACTCATAAGTTTCCTAATATGTTTATGTTGTATGGGCCAAATACCAATACAGGGCATACATCAATAATCTATAAGTTAGAGGCTCAATTTGAACATATTCTAAAACTTTTATCTATTACGGGTGATGGCATCATTGAGGTAAAGGACTCAGTAGAAAAGCAGTATAACGCTCAAGCACAGAAAAAATTATCAAGATTAGCATGGTCAAAAATTGATGCAAGTTGGTACAAGGATGGCGGGAGAGTAACTAATAATTGGTATGGAAGTTCATATGAATATAATAAGCGCTTGCGAGCGCCAATTGTTAAGAATTTTATGGTTACTACCTCTCAAATAATACAATAAACCTAGGCTGAAGGACAGCTAGGTAAGTTAAAATTATAGCTTATAGGTATAAAAAACAAAGGTAGATAGTATGAAACAAATTGGGCATTTTATAGACGGGGAATTGGTTCCAGGTAATTCAGGTCGACAGAAAGATATATACAATCCAAATACAGGGGATATTCAAGCTCAAGTAAACTTGGCAACACCAAAAGAGTTAGATGCCGCGGTTGCTTCTGCTGCTAAAGCCCAAGTTTTATGGCACAATACAAATCCGCAACGCCGTTCAAGAATTATGTTTGCTTACAAACAACTTGTGGAGTCTCACATTGATGAATTGGCGGCTTTATTATCCTCAGAGCACGGAAAAGTTTTGGCGGACTCGCGCGGTGATGTAATAAGAGGTGTTGATGTTATTGAATTTGCTTGCGGAGTCCCTCATGCACAAAAGGGCGAGCATACATACGGTGCCGGACCAGAAATTGATGTTTATTCCATGCGTAAACCACTTGGTGTTGTGGCTGGAATAACACCTTTTAATTTCCCTGCTATGATACCTATGTGGATGTTTGGTATGGCAATAGCCACCGGAAATGCTTGCATACTTAAGCCCTCAGAAAAGGATCCGTCAGTTCCAATGCGGCTTGCAGAATTGTTTGTTCAGGCAGGCGGCCCCCGTGGCCTTCTTCAGTGCATAAATGGTGATAAAGAAATTGTAGACGCTATCTGTGACCACCCAACTATCAAAGCTGTAAGTTTTGTGGGATCCTCAGATATTGCACAATACGTTTACTCCCGCGCAACCTCTAATGGTAAGCGCGCGCAATGTATGGGCGGGGCCAAGAATCACGGAATAATAATGCCGGATGCAAATATGGATCAGGCTGTAAAAGATATTTTAGGAGCTGCTTATGGCTCTGCAGGTGAACGTTGCATGGCTTTACCAGTTGTTGTTCCCGTTGGAGAAGGTACAGCTGAGCGGTTTTTAGAAAAAATGTTGCCAGCAATAGATTCTATGCGTGTGGGTGTTTCAGAAGATAAAGAAGCTGACTATGGTCCTGTTGTAACACGCGAACATAGGGATAGCATAAAAGCCCAGGTCACAAAGGCTATAGGTGAGGGCGCTAAATTACTAGTCGACGGAAGAGATTTTTCTTTGCAGGGTCATGAAAATGGGTTTTTTATAGGGCCAAGCCTTTTAGATAATGTAACGCCTGATATGGAAACGTATCAAGACGAAATTTTTGGACCTGTGCTTCAAATAGTCAGGGCTAAAACATTTGAAGAGGCAATTAAATTACCCTCTGAGCATCAGTATGGTAATGGTGTAGCTATATTTACTCAAAATGGACGAGCAGCACGCGAGTTTGCCGACCGGGTTGAGGTTGGTATGGTAGGTATTAATGTACCTATTCCTGTTCCTGTTGCTTACCATAGTTTTGGTGGGTGGAAGCGAAGTGCATTTGGTGATGCTAACCAATATGGAATGGAGGGCTTGCGTTTTTATACTAAAGTTAAAACGGTAACTCAAAGATGGCCTGAGGGTGAAACAGAGGACAGTGCTTTTATCATTCCCACATTCTAGCTACCATTTCTTTTGTCGACATTCTATTTAAGTAAATGTTATCAATTTATAATGCTGAATATTTAAGGTAATTAATAATCTATGGACTTTCAATTAACAGAAGAACAAATTTTAATTCAAGATATGGCTAGAAGTTTTTCAGCATCTGAGCTTGCTCCATTTTCTGCAAAATGGGATGAGAAAAAATTTCTCGACCGCAATGTTTTTTTAAAAGCTGCAGAATTGGGTTTTATGGGAATTTACACTTCTGAGGAATATGGGGGAACAGCACTTTCTCGTCTAGACTGCGCTCTTGTTTTTGAACAACTTGCAGCCGGTGATGTTTCGCATACAGCTATGATTACAATTCATAATATGGCGACGTGGATGATAGACCGTTATAGTTCGGATGAAATAAGAAAAAAATATGTGCCGGGTCTTACCTCAGGTGATTTGATAGCAAGCTATTGTTTGACTGAGCCTGGTTCTGGTTCTGACGCTGCATCACTTTCGACTAAAGCGGAAAAAGTGGGAAATGAATATATTCTTAATGGAACTAAAACTTTTATTTCAGGAGCGGGCTGGTCGGATATTTATCTTGTAATGGCACGCACCTCTGACCAAGGAGCTAAGGGGGTTTCAACTTTCATAGTTGAAAAAGACGCACCGGGCTTAAGTTTTGGGGCTACTGAAAAGAAGATGGGCTGGAATGCCCAGCCAACCGCCCAAGTCATAATGGAAGATTGTAAAGTATCAGAAAAAAATCGTGTGGGCGCAGAGGGTGAAGGATTTAAGTTTGCAATGAGCGGCCTTGATGGTGGGCGTATTAATATAGGTGCATGCTCATTAGGAGGTGCGCAAAAAGCTTTAAACGCTTCAATTAAATATACATCTGAACGAAAGCAATTTGGAAAGTTTATATCTGACTTTCAAAATACAGAATTTATGCTTGCTGATATGGCTACTGAATTAGAGGCATCTCGTATGATGATATATAGGGGTGCAGATATGATTGATAAAGGCATTGCAAATGTGAGCGCTGCTTGTGCGATGGCTAAGCGCTATTCTACTGATATGTGTAGTAAAATAGCTGACAATGCTCTTCAGTTGCATGGGGGCTATGGTTATTTGTCAGAGTATGAGATTGAACAAATAGTAAGAGATCTTCGGGTTCATCAGATACTTGAAGGTACTAATCAGATAATGAGAGTGATTATTTCGCGATCTCTTTTAAGGCAATAGGAATATATGACTGACGAAATACAATATCGAATAATTGGTAATTTAGGTCACATAACGTTGAACAGACCTAAAGCATTAAACGCTTTGACATACGCCATGTGCGAGAAAATAACTGAACTTCTACTAGAGTGGCAGGACAATTCTGAAATAGGTGCTGTATTAATTGATGGAGCTGGAGATAGAGCATTTTGCGCTGGAGGCGACGTTATTTTGCTACACGATAGCGGGAAAGCCGGCGATAGTCGCGCGGAAGAGTTTTGGCGAATTGAATATGCGCTAAATGAGCTCATCCATTGTTACCCTAAACCTTATATTTCATTAATAGATGGTTTTGTTATGGGCGGCGGCGTAGGGCTTTCTGTACATGGAAAATATCGTATCGCAGGCGACGCTACTGTTTTTGCTATGCCTGAAACTGGGATAGGTTATTTCCCTGATGTGGGGGGGACTTTTTTTCTACCCCGACTTGGCATGAGTATTGGGCAGTGGTTAGGTCTCACCGGTGCTAGATTAAACGTAGGGCAAACATGTGACATAGGCATTGCAAATATTTACGTGCCAACAAATAAACATTCAGATCTAATTGAAGCACTTGGCACGGCAGATTTAGACGGTACCGACAATAGAGTAAACAAAGTGCTGGAGGTTTTTGCACAAGTTCCTCCTGCTCATGATGCAATACCGGAGGCAATTAAAGCATTTAATTGTAGCTCTGTACCTGAGATACTATTATCGCTCGATAGTGATAATAGTGAATGGGCTGCTAAGCAGGCAAAGAATATAAGACGTAAATCCCCTATAGCTATGTGTGTAACTTTTGAGGCCTTAAAGCGAGGCATAAATATGACTTTCCGTCAGGTTATGGCGCAGGAACTAGATATATCACTAAACTTTTTGAGTACTCAGGATTTTTATGAAGGAATTCGTTCTCAATTAATCGACAAAGACCGTAACCCAAAGTGGTCACACTCCAGTGTTGATGAAGTTTCTTCCACACAAGTTGAACGACTGTTCCGTAAAACAGCAAAACCTCCTCAGGAGTTTATTACATGAGCAAAATAGCATTTATAGGCCTAGGTAACATGGGAATTGGCATGGCAACAAACCTAGTAAAGGCGGGTCATGAAGTTATAGCTTTTGATGTTTCAGACAAAGCTAAAGATGCTGCTTCTTCTGCCGGCTGTACTGTAGTCTCTGAGATAAAGGAGGCAGTTAAAACAGTCGAAGTTGTTATAATGATGTTACCTAATGGAAAAATAGTAAGAGGCGTATGTGCTGAAATAATAGCAGAAATTTCATCAAAAACTTTAGTTATAGATTGCTCTACCATTGACGTTGCAACTGCGCGGGAAATGGTAGCAGCTGCCGCTTTAAAAAATATTGATATGATTGATGCCCCAGTTTCTGGAGGTGTAGGGGGTGCTGCTGCTGGAACTCTAACCTTTATGTGCGGTGGCTCAGAGGAAGCGTATTCCCGAGCTGAGGTTTACCTTAGGGTAATGGGCAAGAATATTTTCCATGCAGGTGATGCAGGAAATGGTCAGGTGGCTAAGATCTGCAACAATATGCTACTTGGTATTCATATGATTGGTACATGTGAAGCATTTAACCTTGCTGAAAAATTAGGATTAGATGCTCAGAAATTTTATGATATCTCTTCGACAGCAAGTGGCCAAAACTGGTCTATGACCAGTTACTGCCCTGCCCCAGGACCGGTAGAGAGTGCACCTTCAAATAAAAATTATGAACCAGGATTTACTGCCGCGATGATGCTTAAGGATTTAAGGCTTGCGCAAGATGCAGCTACTTCAGCACGTGCTTCTACACCTTTAGGAAGTCAGTCAGAAGCTATGTACTCCTTGATGGAATCAGCAAAAAAAGACTCATTAGATTTTTCTGGTATTATGAAACTTATTAACGGTTCTCTTTAATTATACTTATCATAATAAAATAGATAAGATTTTTTGGATAAATTAACTAATCAACTTTTAAGTGCTGTGTGTTTTACTCTTGCATTCGAAGTCAAAAAAATTATTTTGGCCATAAGTTTTTTTATAGTTAATTTATATGTTATCAGTATTAGATATATTTCGAATAGGTATAGGGCCCTCATCCAGTCATACTGTCGGTCCAATGCGCATCGGAAAGCGTTTCGTAAAGAGACTATCCAAGAAAGGCGTACTAGAAAGCACTACGCGGGTTGAAGTTATACTCAGGGGCTCTTTGGCTTTTACTGGAGAGGGCCACGCAACACCTAAGGCAACTATTTATGGTCTGTTGGGCTATAGCCCCGAAGCATTTGACCCTGAACTAGCATCTAAAAACCTGTCGGAAATTTATAGTAAAAACCAGATTATATTAAATGGAAGTAAAAGCATAAACTTTAACCCAGTTTTAGATTTACTATTTGATTATGAGACGCCGACAAAGTTACACCCCAACGAAATGCAAATGACTGCTTTTGACTTTGAGGGCAATATACTTCTAGAGCGCATATACTATTCGACTGGAGGCGGATTCATAGCCTCTTATGATCAGTTATCCTCTCCGCTTAAGGGTGATATTATTTCCAATGGTTTTAGAGTGCCGCATGATTTTGGTTCCGCAGAGGATTTATTGCGTTTATGTGCTGATCATAAAATGTCTATAGATGAAATTATCATTACTAATGAAGATGCAATCAGGAAACGATCAAAGACAAACGCGGCTTTAGATAAAGTTGGTGCAGTAATGTTTGATTGTATTGACCGAGGTCTTAATTGCGAGGGCGTTTTACCTGGAGGCCTTGAGGTGCGCCGCCGCAGCCCAGATTTGTGGAAAAAATTAACACAAACGGAAATGTCTAATGAGCGAGAACAATTATTTGATTGGCTTAATGTTTATGCTTTGGCAGTTAATGAAGAAAATGCTGCAGGCGGACAGGTTGTAACTGCACCTACAAATGGTGCAGCTGGAATTATTCCTGCCATAATTAGGCATTATTGTTACGATGATTCTAATTCAGTAAAGAATATTCGAAAGTTTTTATTAACAGCCGGTGGCATCGGATTGCTTTACAAGCAAAGAGCATCCATCTCAGGGGCAGAGATGGGGTGTCAGGGTGAAGTCGGCGTCGCATGTTCCATGGCTGCTGCAGGATTAGCGGCAATATGGGGCGGCAGTTCATTACAGATTGCACAGGCTGCTGAAATTGGCATGGAGCACAACCTTGGCTTAACTTGTGACCCAGTTGGAGGCCTTGTGCAGATACCTTGTATAGAAAGAAATGCAATTGGAGCTGTAAAGGCAGTGAATGCGGCAAGACTTTCTTTGCATTCAGAGGGTAAAATGAAAGTTTCGTTAGACCAAGTTATTGAAACCATGCGTCAAACGGGTTTGGATATGTCAACTAAGTATAAAGAAACAAGCCAAGGTGGATTGGCTGTAAATGTAGTGGAATGTTAATTAGCTAATTGAAGAGCTTTAAAGCCTCCCTTCGGAAGTTTTACTTGGAAAGTATTTTTTAAATTTTCAGCGTTTAAGACTTTTTTAGGGACACCTTTAGCGACAATTTTTCCATTTTTTAGCATCCAAATTTTACTAGAAAATTGAGATGCAAGAGATAAGTCATGAAGTGCAGTTATTACAATTTTTCCTTTTTTAGCTTCTCTTTGGAGGGCTTGCATCATGGAAATTTGGAATGCAGGGTCTAACGCAGATATTGGTTCATCAGCTAAAATAATTGGCGCGTCTACTGCTAGCGCTCTTGCAAGGAGAACTCTAGCTTGCTCCCCTCCCGATAGGTTATTAAATTTTCTATCCTTAAGCGCTTGAGTTTTTGTGCGCACCATCGCACTCTCAATAATATCTTTACCCGTTGAACTTATTTGCCCTAAAGATCCCCTGTAGGGGGCGCGACCAAGTTCAACAATTTCATAAACAGGCATGCTGGGATATGCCTCACGATTTTGTGCTAGATAAGAAATTATTTTGGCTCGTTTTCGCGATGAAAACCCTGCAAGTTCTTTTCCTAAATAGTTAATTGTTCCTGAAGTGGGTGTTATAATGCCAGCTAAGGTTTTTAGTAATGTTGATTTACCTGATCCATTTGCCCCTACAAGAGCAATTAATTCTCCTTGTTTCCCTTCTGCTGAAATATTTTGAATTACATCGCAGGGACCATAGCCGGATAGCAGGTTGTTAATATGTATCATACTTTGGTCTCTTTAATCGCTAGATATAAGAAAAAGGGAACCCCGATAAGTGAGGTTAGTATACCGAGATATAGTTGAGTACCCGGGCCTGTAAGATAACGAGAAATTATATCAGCAAAAACTAAAAACCCAGCCCCAGAAATTGCAGATAATGGAATTAGTTTAATAGGATCTGAACCAAATATAAGCCTAATAATATGAGGAATGAAAAGACCTATGAAGCCGATTGCTCCTGCTATTGCTACGCCACTTCCAACACATAGAGCTGTTCCAATAATGAGTATGGCGCGTAACCTGCCAAGCGAAACACCTAACGAAACAGCAGTTTCTTCACCGAGACTTAAAGTTTTTAAATCAGGACCGATTAGAGTTAGCATTATTATACCGATAATTGTAAGCGGGGCACATATTAATAAGTCTACAAATTGAGAGTCACTGAGGGAACCCATTAGCCAATAAACCATTTCTGATAGAGCCCATGGGTTTGGAGAGAAATTCATGGTAAGCCCAGTGAGTGCTGTAGCTAAGGCACTTACACCCACTCCAGCTAAAATAAGAGTTGAGGCACTTTTGCGATTACCTGAAATTTTTAAAATTAGAAATGCACCTATCGCTGTCCCTGATAAGGCAGCTAATGGAATCCACTTATAAAAGCCAAAATATAATGCTATAACTGCCCCAAGAGCAGCGCAGGCTGTAAACCCAAGAATTCCTGGAGCAGCTAATGGATTACGGGTATAACCTTGTAAGGCTGCCCCCGAGGCACCAAGGCCAGCTCCAATAACTGCTCCCGTAAGTGATCTCGGGAGCCTTAACTCTCTTATTATAATATTATTAGTGTCAGTGCCACGCCCAAGAAGTGCTTTTAACACATCTATAAAAGATAAGTCTACTGTGCCTATGAATAATGAAAAAATAACACAGCTAAGTGTGCATATGATTAAGATAGTAAACTTCATGGTAGACTATCCAACGCTATCGATATTTTCTCAGCAGCCTTAATAAGGCCAGGTCCAGCGCAGGGCCATAATCCACCCTCTATTTCTACAACAGGGTGGGAATAAATAAAACGTTTTATAACTTTATTTCTAATTGCAACTGCCTCAACCGATTCATAACCATTATCGAAATAGCTTGTTATGATAAGGTCGGGCGTATATTTTATCAGCTGTTCAGCATCTGGTTTGTACCAACCAGTTTGCTTGACAACATTCAGTCCACCTGCTGACTTTATAGCTTCATCTACAAAGGTATTTGAACCAGCAGAGCTACCTGAACGAGATAAATATAAAACCTTTGGTTTAATTTCACGGGTTTCTACTTTTCTTTGAAGGCTCTTTATTCGTTCCTCCCAATTATCTAATATATCACCCTCTAACTCTAAGGATTTAATTATAAGTTCAGCATTAGACCTTATGGTCTCAAAACCTTCGCCCCATTTTAATTCTATTTTTTGGACAGTAGGTAGAACATTATTATTAGTTTCGCCGGGGCCAAATAAAATATGAGAAGCACCCGAATTTATGAGAGTTTCAGTATCATTCCATACTTGCGGAAGCTTTTTTTGTTTTTCATTAGCAGTAGATAAAGGGCTTCTAGATTGCCATGAAAGGTGACTGATATGCTTAGGTGCAAGTTCGAGAATAAATGTATCACCACAAAGCGATGTACTCGCTACTGACTTAATTTCCATCGCTTTTGTCTCGATGGCTAGAGAAAGCATAATTGTAAGATGGATAAAAAAGATAGAATATAAAGTCTTGGTTATGTTTATAATGTGAAAGACCATAACCTTGATTCTATGGTTTAAATCGCAAAGGTGCAACGAGATACTTGATGCATTTAAATTCATTTATACAAAGTATAAATAGAAATTAACTTTAAATAAAAAACGCCGTATTATACGGCGTTTTAGGGGTGTTATTTATGCTTTTTTAGGCATCCAAATTTGTAGTAAGATCATTGCTATAATAACTAAATCAAAAACAGCTACTGGTATTGGAAGTGATACTGCATCTGTTGCAAAATTAGCTAAAAATTGTTCGCTACCAGGAGTTAGCTGCATTCCGCCTTCACTCATAGCTTTCAGGCCGTTAGCTGTATTAGCCCGAATTGTTATATAAGCCATTTGCCAATATAATGCTCCATACATCACTAAGATGCCAAAAGCAGAACCTAATAGTTTGCTGATTACATTACTATCATTTGACATACGAATATTGTTTGCCACACGAAGTGCAAGCCAGATCGCCAATACGCTTCCTATTGCCCTGAGCGCAAAAGCTATACTGTATGTACCAAACATACTTAATGTTTGATATTCTAATAAATTTTCCATAATTTTCTCCTAAACTTAAGAATATAATGAGTAAATTCTCATACCATATTTAAGTATAGTTAAGATAAATTGTCAATTACTTTGCGAATGGTTCTCATTTAATGCTTTGCAATAAGAGTTCTTTTAATGTATTGAGGTAAGGGCTAGTTTAATTTTTGGAGGAAATAATGATTAATAGTATAGTTAAGTTTACTGCTTTAACATTTGCGGGAATGGTTCTTATGGGGTGCTCCGTTAATTCTAACCAGACAGCACAAGATTCAGTGAGTACACCTGATGTGGTAAGTAGTGAAAATTTAATTGCTTACGCAAAGTTAGGGTATGATGCTTTTAAAGTAAATGATATGGAGGCGTGGGCGCTCACACAAGCTGATGATGCAGTATGGACTATGCCTAAAGGCTTCCCTTATGGCGGCACATATATAGGCCCAGAAGATGTTATAAAAAATGTATTTGCACCAATAGCGGAATATTGGCCAGATTTTAAGGTTGAGCCTATTTCTTATCATGCTTCTGGTAATACCGTCTTTATAAGAACTAAAATGACAACAGGCGGTGAAGTAAGCGATTCTCTTCATGTGGCAGTTATTGAAAATGGTAAGTATATAAAGTTTCAGGTTTTTGATGATACACATTTCATGATGAAAAGTGCAAAAAAAGTTTCTACAGAATAATCTTCACCTAAGCTTAGAATATAGGCCGTATAAATATATATGTCAGAGCTTAAAATGCGAATGCAGCTTTTTATAATATATGTAATTATGATAGCTGCATCTGCCAGCTTTTCTTATGCTAAAGACATTAATTCACATCACTTAAAAGCATCTTTTAAATCCCAAAAAGCTTCTCCAGTTGCCCACCATGGACAGCTATCCGTTGATGGTACATTTATTCGTGATGTTAAAAAAGAAGTCATATCTTTGGCAGGAGTAAGTTTATTTTGGTCTAACACGGGGTGGGGGCAAGAACGATTTTATAATTCAGAAGCTATTGCTTCGTTTGCAAAAGATTGGAAGGCGGGCATAATTCGTATTGCAATGGGGGCGCAGGGCACTGGTAGCTATTTAGAGAAAAGAAAAGCTAATCTTGACCGAGTAACTAGCGTAATCGATGCGGCAATAGCTAATGAAATTTATGTCATAGTCGATTGGCATTCGCACCAAGCAGAACAAAATTTAGACGCAGCTATAGAGTTTTTTACTTTCATAGCAGAAAAGTATGGGAACACACCTAATCTAATATATGAGATTTATAATGAGCCTTTGAATGATATTTCATGGGAATTAATAGTTAAGCCCTACTCTGAGACTATTATTAATGCCATCCGCAAAATAGACCCTAATAATTTGATAATTGTCGGGACTCCAAGTTGGAGCCAAGATGTTGATCTTGCTGCTGACAACCCCATACTTGACCAGCATAATTTACTATACGCTTTGCACTTTTATGCAGCCTCCCATAAAAACGAACTTCGCGAAAAAGCAGAATACGCGATAAGTAAAGGACTACCTCTTATTATATCAGAGTGGGGTACAGTATCTTCTGATGGAGATGGTTTTATGGATGAGGAGTCAACGCTTGAGTGGATACGCTTTATTAGGAAAAATAATCTAACTCATTTAAACTGGGCAGTAAGCGATAAAAATGAGGCAGCCTCTATCTTGACAAAAGGAGCTGACTCTAGTGGACCATGGAGACCACAAGATTTAACTTCTTCTGGAAAATTTGTACAAAAGATAATACGTGAGTGGTAGATTAATCACTCGGAGGATAGTTTTTTAGTCCTCGTGACATGAGCAATTTAATTGCTTACAAATCTGATAATTTTTATAGTGGGCCAAAGCTATTAATATTGACCCCGTTAAAGTTAAGCCTTTCTCTATAGTCTCACCTAAAATTTCTTCCCCTAAGACTACAGCAAAAATAATTGCCAATAACCCCAAAATACCAGCGGGAAGATATGAAGCTGTCTTATGGTTTTTATACCCCAATACTAAAGCATACGAACTTACAGGAACTGCAACTATAACGATCAGTTTGTGTATGAACTCGTTCCCTAATGAAAAAGACATAAAACTTGGAGTTAAAATAATAAAAGAAGGTACAAAAAAGCAGTGCAGCACGCAAACCAACGATAGACTAATGGCTACTTTGTCGGATGTTAATTGTGTTTTTATCATGATAGCCTCTATAGCCTACTATTTTTTTTATCCCCGTGCAAATATCCATTTTACACGGGGATAAAATTATTTTCTTAAAATGCCGCTTTAATGGAGAAGCGGAAATTTCTTCCCGGTAACGGGACTACATCTTTGAGATAGGATGAATGCTGTCTGGCCTCTTCATCAAATAAATTTAGAGCTGAAAGCTTAAATTTAATATTTTGATTAACTTCAGGGGTCCAAGTTAAAAATGCATTTACTTGAGCAAAGCTCTCTGTCGGTAGCTCATAAGAAGATAATTCATTTTGTTTAGCTGAATAATCTAATTCGGTACGGAATTGTACATTCTTCCATTCAGCATCTGCTCCGACTAGGACTGATAGTGGAGCTATTCGCGGCAGGTTTCCAGCTGTTGTTTTAGCGCGTACATATTCAAGGAGCCCATCAATTGATATGGAAACATTGTTAATGTCCTCAAATGTATATGCACCCTGTATCTCTCCGCCTTTGAAAACTGCATCGGAGCTTAACATGTTATATACATCAAGACCATCGATCATCTGATCAGTAATGATATCCTTGTAGATATAATCCTGATAATCTGTGATGAATGCATTTGCAGTTAAGAAGTAATTATCAGACTTAAAACGGTATGCTAATTCAACACCCAGTGCTGTTTCTTTGTCTAAATTGGCATTGCCAACATCATAGGTATCAGTAGCTAAATGAGGACCGTTGGAATATAATTCTTCACTTGTAGGTGACCTTTCTGTTCTAAAGGCTGTTAACCCTAATCTATTTTGGCTGTTAAAATGATAATCACTGCCTGCGGAAACACTAAATAAGCCATAAGATTTTTTCTGGTTTAATGCTTCTGACACAATTCGATTATTTTCATAACGCATAGCGCCTCTGATATGTAAATTATCATAGGATTGCTCTTGGAATGTGTAGATAGCAATTTCACGTGTATCAGTTTGAGGTACGAATGCTTCTGCTCCTATTGCGCTGAAATCGCTTTTTCGAATATGGACTCCAGTTGCGCCTTTACGACCATTTTCTTCTGTTTGAACTAACTCAAGACGTGCTTCCAGTCCCTCATTAGCAAAAACGGTACCAACCTCATCACCTTCAAGCTCCGTGTGTTCATAATCTGCATATCCTGCAAACAATTGCACCCTCTCGAAGTATCCACCAAGCTCCCTTACTGCATTTAGATCAATGCGTGTTTGCTTAAGGTCAATAGAAACTAGTTCTTCCTCTTCATCATGATCTTCATCGTGATCTTCATCATGATCTTCATCGTGATCTTCATCATGATCTTCATCTTCATGATGACCATGTTCATGGCCACCTGGTATACCATATTCACTATCAAGTTGGTGAACTGATATGCCTATAAAGCCTTTATCGGATATGTAAGATAAACCCCCTGTTAAAGAAGCAGTTTTTGTAAATGAGTTTTCAAGTCGGTCTCTCATTTCTCCTTCGCGTTCTTCGTCATGATCTTCGTCATGATCTTCATCATGATCCTCATCATGATCTTCGTCATGATCTTCTTCACTTTCATGGAAAATCTCACTTTCAGCGAAACCTGGAATTCTATAATCTTTACTCTCTTTCCATGTGCCATCTAAATGTAACACTAAGTTATTGCCAAGATTCTGTTTAATAGATGCTGCGGCCTCTTTACCTGAATCAACTGAACTAAACCCAACTCGCGCTGATGCTTCAGTGCTTTCAGGAATTTCACTTGGAATACGACCATCAATAACATTTATAACACCTCCTGACCCAGATGAGCCAAACCGCAGCATAGCTGGGCCTTTTAGGACTTCAATTATTTCAGCTTGTGCTGGTTGTACTGCGTCGGCATGATCTGGTGAGGCTGCAGCAGCGTCAATTGTACCAATGCCATTGACTAGAACACGTACGCGGTTACCGCTTTGGCCCCTTATGATTGGGCGTGATGCACCCGCACCAAAGAAAGAAGAGGAAACACCGGGTTCATATTTTAGTGTCTCACCAATGGTTGAAGCTAAGCGGTTATCCAGTGTATCACCTGTTAAAATAGTGATACCTGTTATTGCATCATCAGGCGAACCGCCAAGAATACGTGCGCTTGTAATAACGATTTCATCGTTATTATCAGTTGTTTGAGATTGTGCCGAAAAAGGCAAGGATAATAAAAGAGTAGCTAATGCTATCTTTGATGTAGAGTTTGAAAAAGACATAGTTGTTCTCATATAATAAATTACTGCAAAAGCAGCGGAAAGTTGTTTTAATTTATATGAGAGTAGTCGGCGGCGCTCTTGGAGGGGGGCCTCGAACTTCTGTTTCTTTAATTATCCAAGTGTCAGAGATGGATGCAAAAGTATCCTTTTTAAGTTCAATAGAGTTATCAAAACCATCATTAAAGTATGATTGAGTTATTTTAGAGTCAGATTTTTCAGACACCAAATGACATACAGAACATTCTATATGGTCTGTATCACCTTCTAATTCGGCGCTATGTACAACGCTAGTCGTCTGAAGGCATAGAAAAAGGACAGCTAATAAGCTAACCAAAATTTTATGAAACTTCGTTCTAAACATAAAGCTACTTATCATCATTTTTTTATAAATCTAGGTTTATTTTTATAATATTATTTCAGCTTATCTCTCGTTAGTAAAAAACCTGAAGAAATTCCAGTAAAGCTCTCAAAGGCTAAAACACTTAGATTAAATAATGATGTACTACCGTCTACTACAACTCCATAACTTCTTGTAAGGGCCATGCATGAGCCAAGCATTGCTAGAGAGAAAAGTGTGTATTTTCCCAGAGATGGTTTAAAGAAAGCAATAAGTGCCATCAAACCTAAACCTGTTTGAACGCCCCCGTACATTACTCGAATATCAGTTGCCCCGTTGGGGTTTAGTGCACTAACCCCAATAATTTCAGTTATATTTGATATATTAAAAATGCATTGTATTCCCCATGGTAACCAAACAGCTACCATTATGATGAAATAAATTTTCATTATCTTCACATTAGACTCCTCATCTTTAATAGTTATTATTCATAGCGCTTTTATTCAAAGTGATATATTTTAATATTAATAGCAAAACAGGAATTCACAATGATTAAAAGGCGAAGAGTATTTGTTCTGATTTCTTTACTCTTTGGTCTGCTTTTTGTTGCCTTTTCGAATTTGTTTATTGGCAACCTTAAATTTAAGCCGGTTGTTCGAAAAGCAGTTGATGGACCTTTTAAGTTAGTTGCCACCAGCAGTATTGATGGTTCGTTTAAATCTGTAACTAGTAGTAAGAATTTAAATAACAACTCTAGAAAATGGGACAACCGCATCCTCAATGGTCACCAAGCGAAGAGGGGCGCATCTTATCCATGGTCAACAACGATCCATGGTAATGAATTATGGATGGGTACAATTTCTCAAGGGTGGTGTGTCTGGCCATCCGTAAATCTTAAATGGCCTCTTTCTTTGAGCACTTATCAAAGCCAATATACCGGGTGTTCAATTCAAGATACACTTTCAAGTCTTTCCCAAATTATTGTTTATAATTTTGAGACAGGCCAACAAGAGTTAGTCAATAAAGATTGGTTACTAGATGGAGGAGAAAGATTTCACCTTGCAATGAAACGTCATAAAGAAATGTCGCGCCGTTCAGTAATGGGACTAAGGGCTGCAGGAACAATTGGCGATATTGTATTTTTTGTAGGCCATCATAAACATGCTAAATCAGAAGGGTGGCTCAGAATATTTGCTTTTAATGCTAAGAAAAGGTCCTTTTTGGGTTACCGAGATATTAAAGGCGACACAATCCGCCGCTTTGTAGCCATTAAAGATGCAGCGGGTCAAATTGGATTTTATACTATAGTTGGAGCTGAAACAGGCATGCTGCAAAACGGTCAAGGCCCTACCGTGATGCTGCGCTGGATTGGAAGTCAAGATAACCCCTTTAAAGGTGGTAACTACCTACAGACTGAAGATGGAACCGGGGCAGGTTGGGATATAGTTTCTTCTGAAAAGCTTGATGGCCGGCACGGAATGATCGGTGATTTAAAACAGTTCAAGCATTATGATGGCAGTCAAAGACTTATAATGTCATCAGCGGCACACCCTCTATTATATAATAACGATACAAGTGATCTTGACCCTACTCGTGAGGAATCTAAAATGCTCTTATCAGATCCCTTACCTCTGGGGGGGTGGACAAAAAACAATCATATGAAATTTAAAGTTATTTTTGGAATGGAACAGTATGATCCAGATACTAGGGGTCGCTGGGGTTCAAAGTGGGGCACAACTAATATTTTTAATGGGTACATTTATTTTGGAACCTACCATCAAGGGACTGCTTCAGGATATGAACATTTTAAAAAAGCAGATAAAAAGCTTTTTAAAAAACTGACATCTACAAATAAAAAGCATGAAGTATTCACAATCAACCAATGGAGGGCTAGCTCCATTTTTCGGATGAAACTAACTGATCTGGACGAGATTAGTAAAGGAGCTAAAGACCCGGAATTACTATATGGATATGAAAATTTCAATGTTGTTAATGATGACGGGCAATGGGGAAGCGTACCAAATAACCTTAAGCAGATTCCTTTATTTGGCGATGCTGGCATGGGTAATCCAGGAAATATTTACTCGTGGACATCACTAAATCATAATGGAAGTTTATTTTGGGGTTTCTTTGATGCATTTTCAGGGACTCATGATTTACTCGAAAAAGCAAATGCAAATAGACTATTAATAATTCCAGGACTTTCTATACCAATTATTGGTTGGGAAAATAAGAAGAATAATAGCCTAACACATGTGCTACATAGGCATATGAGAAAACAAATGGAGGAGAATGGAAATGGTAAAGATTTTATTCCAGGTGGTGATCTTGTAGTTTTTGAGGGGTATGGTCCACCTCGTGTTCTAACAAGTAATGGTTTTGGCAACCCTTGCGCCAATGGAATTCGCAGTGCTGAAGTCTTAAGGGATAGAGTTTTTTTTGCTACCTCAAGTTGGTGCAATCTCTCGGAATTAGCAGGATCTGAATTTTATGAGTACATTCCTGAATTAGACACCAAATACATCCAATAAGTATTCATAAAAAGAACTATTGAATATATTTATAGGTGAGTTCAATAATAAAATATGTTTCGATTTATTATCATAATGTTTACTGTTTGGCTCATTAGCTGTGACAGTTCAACAATTTCCTCCGATATTAATTCGCAAGTTGAGCTTGCTCGCGAACGCAATGATGGTCCAGCTATCTGGGTCCTTAAGGACAGCGATACGGTGCTTTACTTATACGGCACTGTTCACCTTTTACCGCCTGACCTGAATTGGCAAAAAAATGATATGAAAAAAGCTTTTTCATCCTCAGGTACTATATTTTTTGAAGTTAATTCCGCAACAGATGAGAAGGTTGCAGCAAATATTTTAGCAACGAGCCTTGGTATGCGGCAGGATGGACTCAGGCTGTCTGATGGGCTTGATAATTATCAGTTAAAATTATTAGAGGCGGTTGCACACAATGGTAATTTGAGTATTGCTGCATTGGATAGTTTTAAGCCGTGGTTTGCTAGTGAATTCATTACTATGGCAGCGGCTAAAAGTGCCGACTTATCATCAGAACTCTCTGCTGATGAGGCCTTAAAGTCACGAGCTATGAGAGATAAAAAAAATATTATATATTTAGAAACTGTCGAGGAGCAAATTCTTGCCTCAGTTAATCTCTCTCATTCTACCCAAATTTCAATACTTACTGAAAGCCTTGAGGGCTTTAATAGTCTTGGTGATGATCTTAATAGTATCGCCAAGTCGTGGGCTTTAGGAAGAACGGATTATTTATCTCGCGAGTTAGTTGAAACGATGAAATATAAATCCCCAGAATTTTATAATAGCCTAATTTTGGAAAGAAATAAAAAATGGTTAGATAAGCTTATATTTTTTATAGAAGGTAGCGGAACGGGTTTTGCTGCGGTGGGGATTAGTCATTTGCTAGGAGAAGACAGCCTCATAGAAATGCTTAGGAAGCAAGGCTATGAGGTATCCAGATATTATGCATTCCAAGGGCCAAATGTCATTAGACCAATTAACCCAAGTATTGAAAAGCCGAATTAAATACTAATAATTAAAAACTTGTTTGAAATCCAGCATACAATTTTCGTCCTTGAGAAAAATAACCAACGACTTCTTGATAATCTTCATTGAGTAAATTGTCACCTCGTAGTGTAAATTTGAAATTATCGTTTACTCTATAGGAAGCATTAACTCCAACTAATGTGAAAGCATCAAGCTTTACATTCTGAAAAGTTGAAAAATCTGTATCAAGCTGACTGCCATTATGATCAAGCGAAGTTGAAATTAGTATGTCATCGTTGGGTATATATGTGATCGATGTGCTAGCTGTAAACTTAGGCCTTCGAATTTCTTCTAAATCATTTTGCTTACTTTTTTGAAAAGTTGCGGAGGATTTAACTTTTAATTTTTCTGAAATATCCCATTGAGCGTCGAATTCAATACCCTGGCGAATGCTTTTAGAGCCTAAATTGATCACAGTGGAAGTAAAGTCAGGAGCAAATATTGTAGAAATTTCATTCTTTAATTCTGATCTGAAATAATCAATAGATAGTTGTAGATTGGCAATTTTATGTTCGTAGCCAATATTAAAACCTAATGAGTTTTCGGGCTTCAGGTCTTCGTTTCCAGAAAAACCAGAAGTTGGATAAAAACCAAATAGTTCGATTAACGAAGGATTTTTTATACCAGAACCTATGGACGCACGGAATCTACCATTTATTTCGTCTAGTTTATAGCCTGCTCCAACCCTCCATGTTGTAACATTTTTGAAAAAATCATTTATATCGTGACGGCCAGAAGCTGTTATTGTCATCGGTCCAGAAGAATGAACGTAATCGCCAGCAAGTGCATATGACCAAATTTCAGGCTCAGCATCAGCTTCTGTGAAATTTGGTAAGATAGAATAAGACTCGTGCTCGGCTTCAGTTAAGAATGATATTGTATTGCCTCCGATCACTTTTTTTGTAACCCAGTTTATTCCATGCCTTGCACCTTTTGAAAGACTTGAGAACCCTGCTTGAGTATTTGTGTCGGTGGCAACCATATGTGAGGTGATTGCATTAGAAAAACCCGCTAAATCGAATTTAGCATCTATTCTTGCTGTATCACTTTTTACGTTTGTTTCTCCATTTGTGTTATCAAGCCGGCCATTGAAATCGGTATCTTCGTCTATATCAG
>Ga0102854_1000177_pt1 | contig 22146 bp, 16 predicted proteins | sample Colrivmet1370A02_FD_84502 | JGI IMG/M metagenome (GOLD analysis project Ga0102854, IMG submission 84502) | Estuarine microbial communities from the Columbia River estuary - metaG 1370A-02 | ecosystem: Environmental > Aquatic > Marine > Intertidal zone > Estuary | place: USA: Columbia River... | reverse complement strand
GGGGAATGGCGCTACCAATATATTGCGAGACTATCTTCTTTCAAAGGGGATCAAAAGTTTTATTTATATCATTTGAATTCAAAAGCACTAGCGAAAAAGCCTGCGTATATTTCAAACATGAATGCGATTTTCAGTATCAATTCAGCTAATACCCCCGGGGTTTTGTTTAATGGAATGATAAATCCTTTGATCCCCTACGGAATTAAAGGAGCAATTTGGTATCAAGGTGAATCAAATGTAGGAAGGGCTAACCAATATGAAAAGATCTTTCCAGGTATGATTGATGACTGGAGAGCAAGATGGAATAGTAACTTCCCATTCTATTTTGTTCAGATAGCTCCTTTCTCATATAGAAATGAACTTTCACCGGCACTTAGAGATGCCCAAAGGAAAAGTCTGTTATTATCAAATACTGGTATGGCTGTAACCATGGATATAGGAGATTCTCTTAGTATACATCCCGGCAACAAACAGGATGTTGGTGACAGATTGGCCAGGTTAGCACTCGCCAATGATTACGGGGTTGATATTGTTGCTTCAGGTCCACTGTATAAAAAACACACAATTATTGAAAATAAAATAATTCTTGAATTTGACCTCTTTGGTAGTGAATTGATGAAAGGGAATTCAGGGTTGTCAGGATTTGAAATTGCAGGTCTTGATATGGTATACACTCCTGCGACAGCAAAGATTGTGAAAGACAAAATAGAGGTATTTTCCCCAGATATTAAAAAGCCAAAATTTGTCAGATATGCCTGGCGCGATTTCATAGCTGGAACATTATTTAATAAAGAAGGTTTACCAGCTTCTTCTTTTACAACTCAGGATTAGGTTTTTTTATACTTTGAAGCCCTTTAAATATTGCTCAAAAAAACAACAAATAATAACCACATTCTAAAAAATATTTACGCCCTATGAAAAAAATCATTTTATTAATAACTATTTTAATTAGCTTATCCTGTTCGGATCAAAATAAAAAAAAGTCCACCCAATGGATAAACCTTTTCGATGGTAGTTCATTGGAAGGCTGGAGAGCCTATAATGGAGACCAAATGCCTCCTGGCTGGAAAATTGTGGATAGTACTTTAACCTTTACTACCAAACAAATTTTAGAGGAGGATTACGATTACACAGGAAGTAGAGATATTATTTATGGAGTCGAAGAATTCGAAAATTTTGAACTTTATGTCGAGTGGAAAATTCCTAAAGGAGGAAACAGTGGTATTTTTTATCATTTAAAAGAAGGTTACGATGGCGCTTCAGTTGTTGCTCCTGAATATCAACTATTAGATGATGAAAACTATGCTGAAATCCACAACTTTGAATTAAAAGACTGGCAATTAACTGCGACAGACTATGCCATGTATTTACCCGACAATTCCCAAAAAGTACTTTATCCTCCGGGTAAGTGGAACAGCAGCAGGATTGTTTTTACAGTAGAAAATGTAGAATATTGGCTAAATGGTAAAAAAGTACTCTCCTTTACTCCTTGGTCTGAAGATTGGTATAAAAGAAGAAACTCTGGTAAGTGGAGCAATGCCCCTGATTATGGAAAATACAGAAAAGGCTATATTGGTTTTCAAGACCACGGAAGTAATTTATCCTTTAGAAAAATTAAAATCAAAAAACTTTGAAACAATTAAAAACGGTTCCGTTAGCTATAGAAATATTTGGATGAGAAAATTGTAATTTAAAGAGTCATAATACCAATAGAGAAAAAATGAATTTGAGATATTTTTGCAGCTTCACTTTGTACTATATTTTCATTAAATTCGCATATTATACAATCAATAAAAACATACTAAAGTCTAAAAATAAATGAAAGAATTGATGACTTTATTTAGGGTGAGTTTGTTGTACTAATTAATTTAGTTTAGTATTTGTTCCCTCCTGCCAAACAGTTTTGGTTTTAAAATGCGTATTTACTTTTTCTAAAAAAAGGATTTCAGATATAAATTGCCAATCAAAATTAACGGATTGATTTGCTGGATGATTATGATGATCTTGATCGAGAATGTAATTTTCAGGCTTATTGAGGATTCTCGATTGGCTATATACTTTTTCAAATTCCTGACGAAACGTTCCAAATTTTTGTATTAGCTCCTGAAGTTCGAATAAAATTATTATCTCTTCATCAGCAGTAATGGCTAGATCAAAAGCTTCTATTTTCTTTAATGCTTTAAAATTATATTCCACCAAGGCACTTACTTGCTCATAAATTGCAATGGTATATTGATTTGTGGCATCCTGCGATTTTAATTTGGCAAGGATTTTCTTCACTTCCTCTAAATTTTCACTTTGCTTGGAAATATTTTCTAAACGATCAACATACTTTCTAGCCCAAGCCCCTTTATCATTAAAATCTGGTAAATCCATAACATGTTGTTCGATCACATTTTTTCTATGTACTAATGAATTACGATGAATCCCTTCTTCCAATAATACATTAGTCCAAAGGGCAACGGGTTTATCCAATGCATCGATAAAGGCATAGTCTTCAGATTCAAAGGACGCTCCAAAAGTACGATGTCTAAAGCTAGTTTTAAATTCTTCTTTGGTGCGTTTCATTCCTGCCCAACTATATTCTGCAAAAGCGGCAATTCCGCGTTTATATAGTTCAAAATGTGGAGAGTCGTCATCCCAAAGGGTTAATAGTAATCCGTTGTAATTTCTATCAATAGATTGTTGCGCAAAGATTTTTATTTGATCTATGTTACTTTCTCTTTGTGGCATTAAGGTCCATCGGGTTTGTCCTGCAGTTGCCCCCATTACATTAAACCCATTGGAAGAGAACCAGTCCATGGCCTTACCATTTCCATAAGATTCCGCGATATGATAATTCCAACGCATATACACACAGTTTTTGGGAAACTGTGTGATAAATTGATTGAGATTGAGTTCGTTTTTAGCCCAAATAGAATCAACAGTTTGCTCACTCATTTTACTGTCATAAATGGGAGACATTAGTCCCGCTTCTTTTAGGGGCATATCATCCCAGAAAATAGGGATTCGATTGTGCTCTGTTGCAAAAGCACTCACTTTATTGAGCCAAATTAAATTTAATTCTAAGGATGACATCCCACTATTTCGTCCTGTGGTTTTTACTTCATCACCTCCTACATGAAGGTATTTTCCGTAAGGAAAAGCCTCCATTGCATCCAGATAGAGGTCAAATTGCAATTCATAGGTTTTTGGATCTAATGGATTAAAAGCCCAGTCACTTCGTGGATCGTCACGAAGCGGAAAATTTATTTCGTGTTTTAAGACAAAAGAAGCATGTCCTAAACCTTGTACTAATGGGCTGATATTGATATTTCTCTCATGTGCATATTTACTTATGGCTTTCCATTGTTCAATTGTCATAGCATCCTCACTACCTACTTCTGGACGACGTTTATATTGTAATTTATCTTCAATTTCCAGGATCACCCCATTGATTTTTAATTGTGCCAAATGATCCATTAATTCATAATAATATGTTTTTTTCTCTCGGTGATGTTTGATGTCAATTTGAATTGGGCGAAAGGCAATTTTTGGTGCATCATTGATTTCTAATACAGGCAATGCTTGTCCTTGAGCATCATCTATAATTTGAGAAAGAGTTACAAAGGCATAAAACAAACCAGCTTCGTCTTGCGCCTCAATACGGATCTTTTCTTCTTCAATTTTAAGCGAATAACTTTCTGCTTGTTGCCCCGCTTGATAATTAATACTAAAATGAATTTGAGCTAATTCCGCAGTTTCTATTTGCGCTAAATTTTTTAAAACACCATATCTGATAGGGAGAGTATTCTCTTGAGAACTGAATGTCCATTGCAAAGCACTTGCATCGAGAGTTGACTCTCCTGAGTTAATGGAAAACTGTTGAGTAGAGGGAAGTAATTCAAAAGTATTAGGCTCTAATTTTTGCTCAGAACAAGAAACGAGCAAAAGAATAATGAATAGCGAAAGTATATTTTTCATAATTAATAAATTTTAGTTAGTATGAAAAGAACAATTATTCTCATTTTATATTTTTATAAAAATTTGCTTTTGATACAACCAATAACAAACGTACCAAAGACAAAACAAGACGATCAGGCCTAAAATAAAACTTGCTAGCCAAGGAGAAAAAACTCCAATAAAGGTACTAGTAAATGGTTTAGCGATTTTCTGGAATAAATCTCCACCACCAACAGAAGCAAAAAGATAAATAAATAAAGGATTCACACCCACAACTGTAAACACCAAAGTTTTCTTTATGTAGGATTTAATATCAATCACCCAATAACAAACTGCTAAAGCCAAAATAGTCCATCCTCCCGAAAGGAATATAAAAGAAGTTGTCGTTATCCTTTTAATGACTGGAGTAAAGGTACTTACAGTATAACCAAAAGCTAAACAGATAAGAGCTGCAATAATAAGGCGTTTCAGTTTTTCTGCATTGGTAGAAGTGCTCATCAACAATTGTCCCGCCATTAATCCCCATATCGTATGAGCAGCCGTTGGAACTGCATTAAAGGCCGCCCAATGTCCTCCATATTCATAACCTGAAATAAAAACATTGAACCATGCTCCAAAATTTTGACCCGCAACAAAAGCTTGGTCAAAACCGACAACTGGAAAAAAACGATAGAGTAAGTCGGAAACAACAATACATATCAATGCAACAATAGCCTGTAACATCGGTGTTTTTTTAACTACTATAAAAGCAACCAAATAGGTAAAAGAAAGTTGTGCTAAAACATTATCAAACTGAAAAATAATCTTTTCAGGATCTATACAGTATAGTGCCCATCCAAAAAGTAATAATAGAAAAGCACGACGAAAAGCGTGATTTCTAATCTGCTTTTCTGAATCTCCTTTTTTCAATCTATTGGCATAAGAATAGGGAATAGATACCCCAACAATAAACATGAAAAAAGGTTGAATTAAATCCCAAAAATGCAAGCCTTCCCATTTTACGTGATGGAAGAAAAAATCTGCTACAGCGGTAATTGATTCGTTGCCTGTATTCATTAATGCTCCAAAAAGATGGGAAAACTCGGCCACCAATAAGAACATAACGACTCCTCTAAAAAAATCTAAGGATCGTAATCTTTGAGTCAATGGTTCTGTTCTACTCATCTTAATTTGGATTACATTTTCAACAGCGTGCTTTTCAAAACCTTTACAGAAGAACACATCTAAAGGTAAAAAAAAAGCATAATCTTATTCCAAAAGGTACAAACCTTTATTAAAGCATAATTAAAAACCAATAAAGGGGGTTCTAGTTATGGGTTACTCCGCTTTGATTTAAATCTTAATCTATCTGGAGGATACCTAGTTAATTTTAAGGGAGTTTTTCCTATATTTAGATACTATTAAAGAATTAAAATTTAAGGTTAAATGACAATTAAAACTAAACTAAACACACTCTTTTTATGCTTTGGAATATTATTCCTAGTAAGTTCATGTGAGACAAAAATAGCAACGCCTCAATCAGTAGGCTTGTCTGAAGACTCTTTAAAAATAGCCACACAAAGATTGCATAATTATGTAGACGATGGCAAGCTTCCAGGAACGTTTGTACGGATAATTAAAGAAGGTAAAGTTGTTTACAACGATCGATACGGCCTTATTGACATTGCTAAAAATAAGCCTGTAGAGGAAGAATCTTTATATCGAATTTTTTCGATGACCAAGCCAATCACGGCAGTCGCCATAATGACACTATACGATCAAGGAAAGTTGAATTTGGACGACAAAGTCTCCAAATATATTCCTGAATTTTCTAATACTCAGGTTTATAAAAATATTGATGGTAAACACAACACAATTCCACAAAAAAAACATCTAACGATAAGGCATTTGTTGACTCACACTTCAGGTATTCCTTATGGATGGGAATGGAGCTATGTAGATTCTATTTATAACACGAAACAACATATGAGAAAGGATTGGACTATTGAAGAAATGACAAAAGATATAGCTACTATCCCATTAAAATTTCAGCCTGGAACTCAATACAATTACGGTCTTGGGATTGATGTCGCAGGCTACATCGTGGAGGTTGTGTCTGGAATGAAATTAGACACATATTTTAAAGCTGCTATTTTTGATCCCTTAGCAATGGATGATACACGATTCTATGTACCAAAAGAAAAACAAGACAGAATGACTGAGTTGTATACTAGAGATGAAAATGATAAACTCATTGTTCTTGAAGATAAGGATATTAAGGAAAGAATTGGGGCAGGTGTTCCACCCAAACTTTTATTAGGTGGCGCTGGATTGATTTCATCAATGGGTGATTATGAGAAATTCTGTCGCATGCTTCTAAACAAGGGAAAATTAAATGGGAAAAGAGTCTTGTCAGAAAGAGCTTCTGAAATTGTAATGACTAATCAAAATCCAGAGGGGTTTGAGGGAGTTCCTGGAATGGGCCATGGTCTTTCAGGAACAGTAAATCTAGAAAGTGGAGAATATAGTTGGGGAGGTGCTGCGAAAACATCATTTTGGATAAATCCAACCCATAATCTGATAGTCATATGCTATACGCAGTTATTCTCTCAACCAAGTGAATATGCCCAAGAATTTAAGGCTGCTGTTGATGGAGCAATAATTGATTCAGATAGTAATTAGTGAGACTATAGATTAAACCCTATTTTATTGTTAGAATTATGGGATATAAGGTTCTAATAAATTACATAATCCCATTCCCTAAAGTAAAAAAATATATTGTGTTTTATTTAAATTAAAATACAGTCAAGTTTAAAGTAAATATTTTGGGGTTCGACTTTGAGTTTCTCCTGAACTTTTTTTAAGATTTTTTCTTTTAGACCCCTGACATATCATATTCAGTAAGTTTTATAACTTTGAGATAGAATTAGTAAATTTTTAATAAATGAAAAGACTTCTCCTAATATTATCTATTATAATTTTGAATTCTTGTTCAAACAAAATACCTGATGGAACTTATCGGGCAATTAATTATAATAATAATTCTTTAGCACATGTTAAACAATACTTCACTTTTGAAGGTAATGAATTTGGCAAATATATTATTCGGTACGGGGAAAAGTTTGTATACGATTCAATAAATATTATTAAATATAATAGGGGTAATAATTTTTTACTTACAAGAAATGATACAATTTATAAGTGTAAATATTTCATAAAACAGGATACTCTAAAACTTGAAATAAATGAAAATATTATAACTTTGCTAAAAGTTAACTTAAAACGATAAATCTCTTTTATTGATTTTTGTAATATTCTCGTTTAAACCACATGTATATCATTTTGAGTAAGTTTTGGAATTTTCACTCCCCTTAAATAGGTTAAACTAATATTTATAGAAGAGTGTCTATTAGTTTTTTTTAACTTGTTTATATTGTCCATGCTTTTAAAAATTTTTATAACACTAGAATGACAAAAGCTATAAATTTTGGGTCTTGCTCATATAGCTTTGAAAGCCATATTTTCATTAAAAATTGAAAACATGCCGCTTCCTTATTTATAATTTATAGCGAAGTCCAAGAGTCCAAATAAATTGATTAGAGGATAGAGTCTGATTCATAAATCCCCTCAGGTCAAAGTTTGAGCTCAATCGGTAATTTATGGTTTCAGCTATTCCATATGTATTATCTAGGTCTAGATAATAAAGTTGAGTAGTAAAGGAAAACTTATTTTGCTGTAAAATTCCAGACAGACTGAATAAATTGAGCTCAAGATCATTATTTATTCCCTTGCCGTGGATATAGGTTGTATTAAGCATTATTTTTTTTGAGACTGGATAATTTGCCGCAATTCTCTGCGAAAAATATGTGTTTACTGTATCATCGTCATCAATTTGAATTAATGGAAAAACAACGCCTCCAGATAACTTTAATTTTTTTAGTTTTTTGTCAAGTATTTTGATTTGTGTTACAAAAAAAAGGCTTCTCAGATTTAATGTATTCATCCGAATACTCCCTATCATATAAGCAGAAATAAGTTTCTTATTTCCAGTACCAGCATTGAAATTAATATTTGGGTTTGAATCTGTAAATGCGGGTATGAACGAAAAACCTCCTGTACTAAGCTCTACACTTCCGTATTGGGAAAATCCAAAAATAGGTATTGATATAAATAAAATTAAATATTTACGCATTGTAATAATAGTTTAGTTTTCAGCAATTTCTGAATTGAAATATTTCATTAATTTGGTTAGAAAGTAAGACTTAACTTTAGTTAAAGGGAATAATTAATTTTCAAGAATAACGCTCCTAAAATTAGTTAAAGGCACATTCATAAAAACAACAGAGGATAAGTGTTTGTAATTTTATCTTATTTTTTTTTATCATTGAAAGGAATTATTGCGCTGGTGAATCCATTCTAAATTCTAAACCTATGGATGTTCTTGGTAGAAATCCTTCCCAAGGATCTTGCTCATCAAATCCTTTCGCATCTAGATATGGTAAGTAATCTCTATTATTTTTCAGTTTAACCCCCATAAAGGCCGTAATAAAATGCTGATTGACATTGTTGATTCTACGTTGGTCCCATACAGAGTCCGCATAGCGTAAATATTCATCTATATGTATTCCTGGAGTCATAACTTCTGTAGTAGGAGGATTGGGAGCTATGTTGTGACGTGCATTTAAGTAAGTTAGCATGTAACGCTCACTGTTTACAGCTCCATCATAAATTGCTTTAACTCCTTTTTCATAGCCTGAAATATCATCTTTACCCCCAGCAACAAATAAAGTCGGAATCTTGATTCCCTTTAGTCCTTCTGCATTCCAAAAACCATTTTCCATTCCCCAAGGCGCCATGGCTACTATCGCCTTAAATCGGTTGTCAAAAGAATTGATATAATCAGGGTTTCCCATTTTTCTTTTTTCCAGGGCATTATTCCCTTTGGAGGAAGCTGTAAAAAATTTGACTGCTTGCTCACTATATCCTCCACCGGCAATATTTACTGCACCGTAGCCACCCATTGAGTAACCTATAAGACCTGCTTTATCGGTATTGACGAGTCCTTTTAGAAAAGACGAAGAATCGCTACTAAGTCTTGCCATTTCATTTAATACAAAAAGATCATCTAAACTTCGGTTTAAAAGAGTGCTATTAAAATTATTTGCATCTTTAAATGTTGAATCTGTATGGTCAATTGAAACTACTACATATCCTTTCGAAGCAAGATTTTCCGTTAGATAGGTAAACAATAATCTAGAACCTGTATAGCCGTGAGATACAATAATTAAGGGATAAGGACCTTCAGATGAATTTGAAACAGCATTTCGAAGGGCTCTCCCTTTAAATTTAAATGGAATTAAGGGTCTGTTGGAATCAGAAAAGTTTCCCATAACTTGATCGTAAATGACTTCCTCTTTTTCTTCAATTCCTAAACTAGCAGGGTACCATATTTCAAGTGTTAATGGGCGGTCGTATAAAACTGTTTTCTCTCCATCGCTATTTAAAATATCTATTTGATTAGAGTTAACAACCTTAATGGTTTTAACACCGACTTTAAGCTTTCCTCTTGCGGCTAGTATTGGAGCATCAGGAAGAGGATCACCTATATAAAAAGAATTAAATTCAGATTGTCCAAAAGAAAGGAAAGGAATAATAATAGTAAGTAATAGTTTATTCATCTAATGTGTTTTTAGCAATTTATAAATTGAAATATGTTACTTATTTAGACAGCAAGACTTAACTTTAGTTAAAATGAATTGATAATAATTTTTTGTTTCTAATTATTTTGTGACTGACACTTCATTTTTTGTCCTCATCGGTGATTCAAAAGCAGTCACTTACTTATATGGCCTAAACAAAGCGTGTCGAAATTTACGAAGTTTTAGTGCAGAAGAAAATAGACTTATAAATAAAATTAATTCTTGAAAAAGTCAAAAGTATTACTAATAAATACATTTCATACTGTTATTTTTAATAAAATAGGATTTATAGTTTTTTGCCTTTTTATCCATACAGCCACAAAGATCTAGCAATTCAATATTTTTGAAATCAATTGGATGGCTTTCTGCTTGTAAAGCAATATATCCCTCTCCAATTGGTTTCCCTGCTTTATCAAGCCAAATTTCTTTATTGGTCACCCCAAAGTTATCCCAATCTTTTCCTTTATAGTCTTTAGATAAAAAACTTGAATCTATTTCTGGTCTAGTATATTTTAAAACAGTATCGTTTTGAACAATATGTAAAATCGATTCGTTACCTAATATTATGGCTTCAACATGAACCCATTGATCTCCATTGTAGGTTTTAGACTCGGAAGTAATACAATGTGTGTAATCCAATTTATCGTTAAAATATACTGCTGTTCCTGGGGTACACAAATTTGCTGTAGTTCGCTCACCTTTATTGAGACCTCCAAGGAGCTGAATCTCTAACGATACAGGAAAATGCTGCTCAAATGCATTGCTTTTAGCAGATTGTGAATGAATCATAACACCACTATTGCGAATATTCCAATTTTCACCTCCAGATGTTTGTTCCTCTATAAAACGATAATCAAATCTAAGTTTGTAATAAGAATATGGTGTTTTATAATACATATGCCCATATTTGTCGTCAAAATCATCGTATTCAGTATAAACAACACGAATCATACTATCTTGAACTTGAAAAGTATTATTAAAATTATCATTTAAACTATGGTTAGCAATCTTAATATTCCATCCGTTCAAGTCTTTGCCATTGAACAACGAAACCCACTCTTCTTTAGAATTCGTATTCTTTTCAACTTTACATGAATAAAAAAGAAAAAGTAGAATAAAAATTTTTTGAAATGATTTCATATTTTAATTTAAGTGAATATAAAAATTAATACAGATTCAGATCCTATTAGCTAAAGACAATCTATTTATTTTTCAACTCTAAGTAATAAAAAAACTTCATGATAATTAATTTTTCAATTGATTTAAATAAATCGATTTTTCTAAATGGATTTCAAATTTCTGATTTATAATCCATGTATGTTCCAGATTGGAAACCAGCAAGCTATAATTTTTGGGGGTGAAGCTAAGCCTTACTGATTTTTTTCTCTATGAAGGCATATAATAATTATTTACTTTTATAAGGCGATATTGAATAACTATAATTTAAATTCTCAGGTTTAATTTGATATTTTTCATGAGGAAGTTTACCCCAACTGTCGTCCCCTCCAACACCCATTTGCTTATGATCAATATTCAAATTAATTATTGGTCTTTTAATAATATCAGTTGAATGAGTTTGTGATTTTCTATTTCCACCATCAAAATCAGTATTCTTTTGGTGGTGAGCACTGAATTCAAAAATATTTTCACCCTTAATTATAATCCCTTTACCCTTAGAATTAGTGAAAGACGCCCACCTTGTGTCAGTCCTATTTCCGTTCTCTTGTGGTCTTATGTAAGGATAATACATTTGGGAAACTTTTGATTCATAAACACCTACTAATGAAGATGTATTTCGATCTTGATAATTTTCGTGTGGTCCACGACCATACCATTTCACATTATTATAATTTTCGTCTATCATTAAATTAGTTCCAAATTTTGGCATCATGGGTAAATTATTTGAAATTTCAGAGAGAGAAATATTTACATTTATTTTACCATTTGTATCTACTCTATACTTTACTTCAACAAATCCTTTTACATCAGGAATGTAATATTTAGTTTTCACTTCAACTCCTTCACTTTTAAAATCTTTTATTTCAATATTTTTAAGAGTTTGATTTAAAGATCCATTTTTCCATACTTTAAGTTTAAAGGGCATGAAATATCCATAATCATTATCAGTAGGAGCTCTCCAAAAATTCGGTTTTATACCTTCAAGAAGGATATTTTCATCGTCATAATTTATCTCAGTTAAAATCCCGTTTTCTTTATTAAACGAAACTTTAAATTTCTCTCCATTTAACTCTAATCTTTTTTTATTTTGAACTATTTCAATGAATTTTTTATTTGATTTTTCGGAAATTAATTCTTGTTTTCCCTCAAGAAAAAATTGATCATATGCAACTATGTGATCTTTCAGAATTAAATTGCCCTTTTTAATCTTTTTGGCATAAATGTTCAAATAGAATTCTCCGTCATCAGTAATAGTTGGGAGATCTAATTTTATTAATTTAGAAGTATAAGGTTCTAAATTAAATACTTCAATTTTTCCCTCTGAAATCTTATAACCATTTTTTATAAGTTTCCATTCAAAATAAAAGTCATCAAGATTTTTAAAATCATATTTATTTGTAATTAAGAGTTGTTTTTTTTGAACATTTATTAATTCAAATTTTATACTCTGGTATACCTTTTTCACTTCATTCAGAGAGGGATGTTCTGATCTGTCAGGATTAACTAATCCATTATTACAGAAGTTTTGATCATTTTGATAGTCTTTTCCACCTAAATCTCCTCCGTAAGCCCAGAACTTTTCTCCTGAATCGTTTGTAGATAAAATTCCCTGATCTACCCAATCCCAGATAAATCCACCTTGCATTATATCATATGTTTCAATTAAGTCCCAGTAATCTTGAAGATTCCCAACACTGTTTCCCATGGCGTGAGCATATTCACATAAGATTAATGGACGACTTGGATTGCTATCTGCATAATCTTTCATCGTTTCTATAGTAGGATACATTGGAGCTTGAATATCAGTATTTAAAAATTTTGTTGCTCCTTCATATTGAACTGGTCTTGAATTATCATTTTTCTTCAACCAGTCATAAGTTGCGAACAAATTTTCTCCATTTCCGGCTTCATTTCCTAATGACCAAATTACTATCGATGGATAATTTTTGTCTCTCTCATACATTCTAATAGTTCGATCCAGATGCATTTTTTTCCATTTTGGAAGATATGCTGGATGTTTAGATTGTTTTTTTAGATCATTTGATAAATTATGTCCTTGATTTGTGGTCCCCATTCCATGGATTTCAATGTTTGCCTCATCAACTACGTAAAAGCCATACTGATCACACATTCTATAAAAAAAAGGATTTTTTGGATAATGACTACATCTTATGGAATTGATATTGTTCTTTTTCATTAGCATTAAATCTTTCAATAAAAGCTCCTCAGAAACAACGTGTCCGTTACTTTGATGATGATCATGAAGATTTACACCTTTCATTAAGATAGCCTTCCCATTAACTAAAAACTGACTATTTTCAATTTTTAAATTTCTGAAGCCAACTTTAATATTTGTAGCTTGAAGTTCTTTTCCATCAAGTTCTACTAGTAGGTCATATAAATTTGGTGTTTCAGCATTCCAATGTTTTACATTTGAAATAATTTTTTCAAAAAATACATTATTTCTTCCTGGATTTAATTCAACAATCTTTTTTTCTTCAAAAACAACTTTATTATTATCAATAATTTTAACTGAAATTTTTCTATTACTTATCTTATTGGAGTTATTATCGATTTTTAAATTTATTTTAAAATCTCCATCTGTAAATTTATTTATCAAATCACTTTCTACTTTTAGGTCCCTTATGGTAACTTTATTTTGCGCATATAAATAGACATCTCTTTCGATTCCTGAAAGTCTCCAAAAATCTTGATCTTCTAGATAGCTGGCATCAGACCATCGCATGACTTGAACTGAAAGTTTGTTTTCTCCTTCAGTTAGATGGTCCGTTATATTAAATTCTGCTGGAGTTTTGCTTCCCTCACTATATCCAATTTCATGACCATTTACCCAAATATACATTGCGCCACTGACCCCTTCAAAATGAAGATATATGTCTTTACCAGACCATCCATCAGGAATCTCGAACTTTTTTATATATGATCCATTATTATTTTGTTCGTGTGGTATAAAAGGAGGATTAGCAGGGAACATATATTTAATGTTAGTATAAAATGGTGTCCCATAATCTTTTAATTCCCAATTTGATGGTATATCAATTAAATCCCAACTAGAAAAATCATACTCATTTTGATGAAATTTTGAAGGCCTTGTTTTTATCTCTTCAGCATAAAAAAAATGCCATTTACCATTTAAAGATTTATAATTAGATGAATTTTTCCAGTCATCATTAATTAATGCTTTGTCCGGAAGTTTATAGCTGTAAAAAGTTGCTGTGGGCTCTTCTTTATTTATCTGAAATATTTCAGGATTTTCCCATTCGGGGTTTTGCCAAACAATATTATCAGAAAAATTGAATTGTTTTGTTATTTTACCTTGCGAGAATAATTGTTTTGGGTTTAATAAAAAACAAATTATTACAACCATTATAGATATTTTACCAATTTCTTTTTTCTTAAACTTCATATTGAAAATATAAATTATTTTTTTAGTTATTAAATGTAATGAAAAATTGATTTGTCACTTACATATAATCAATGTTCTGTTTTTTTATTTTGATAATTTAATTTTCTATAAAAGCCACGTAAAGTCATAACCAAAAATAATATTAGAATTTTTTTTATAGCCCTTTGATTGTATTATTATAATTACATTAATATAAAAAAACATATTTTCGTTATCCAGAACATTTAAGCCACAGTTTTAATTCTATTAAATTTTTTAAAAAAACATATTAATTTTAAATATAAATGATATCAAAGGTCTATGAATCAGGCATCATTGTAAAATCACCAGGACGTATAAATCTTATTGGAGAACATATTGACTACAATGGAGGTCATGTTTTACCTGCTGCTATAGATCGTAAAGTAACCCTTAAGCTTCGCAAAACAGGAAACATCCCTTGCTCTGTAACTTCAAAGGGCTTAGGAACTTTTACTTTTGACATCAACAAGCCTTTTAAAATCAGTTCTACCCAGTGGGAGAATTATGTACTTGGTGTTGTAGACGGTCTTCGAGAAAAATGTAATGGTAAATTAGGTGGATTTGATTGTAATATATCAAGTGACCTTCCTATCGGTGCTGGCATTAGTTCCTCTGCCGCATTAGAATGTGGATTGGCCAAAGGATTGAATACTCTATTTGATTTGGATATCTCTGATATGGATCTCATTAAAATTTCTCGTATGGCTGAGCACAATTTTGTAGGGAATAAATGCGGAGTAATGGATCAATTTGCGGTGGTGATGGGACAATATAAAAAGCTAATACTTCTGAATTGTGAAAGTATGGAGTATAGACTTATTGACGCCGATTTTTCTCCCTACAATATTGTTTTACTAAATTCAAATGTATCACATAACCTAGTATCTAGTGAGTATAATGTCCGCGTTGCAGAATGCGAAAAAGCTCTTGGGACTATTCAAAAGAAACATCCTGAGTATACTTTTCTTGCCGATGTGCCTGAGACTGTTGTTGAATCATTAAAAGATAAAATGTCCAAGAAAGTTTACCAAAGGGCTTTGTATGTGTCTCAAGAAAATACTAGAACATTAAAAGCAGCAGAACTTATCCAAAATGGAGAAATTCATAAATTTGGAGAGTTGATGTATAAAACCCACCAGGGTTTGTCCAAATACTATGAAGTTAGCTGTCCTGAGCTAAATTTTTTAGTTGACCTGACACAAAATATTCCTCAAGTCATAGGCAGTCGAATGATGGGAGGTGGTTTTGGTGGCTGTACCATAAGCCTGGTAAAAGAAGACTTTGTTAATACCTTTATAGATTTAGTCAAAAAAATGTATAAAAAGCAATTTAACATTGCACTTAGCCCCATTTTAGTTGAAATTTCTAATGGAGTTGAAATAACAAATCAATAGGAGCTATATGGATCTTAATAATACCCCCCACAGAAGAAAAAATATCCTTACAGGTGAGTGGACTCTTGTTTCACCTCACCGGACCAGACGCCCCTGGCAGGGTAAAAAAGATAAACCCCAAAAAGTTCAACAAGTTAATTACGATTCAACTTGCTATTTATGCCCAGGAAATGATCGTATGGGAGGAATCAAAAACCCTAAATATGAGGGTACTTATGTATTTAAAAATGATTTTGCAGCTCTTTTAGAAAAGCCTGAAGATTTTATCAAAGACGGACTGTTTGAGGCTCAAAGTGAATCGGGTATTTGTAAGGTGGTATGTTATTCTCCCAATCATGGCCTTACCCTTCCCCTAATGGAAATAGATGCTATTGAAGAGGTTATAAGACTATGGAAAAATGAATATAAAAATTTAGGGAATAGTCCAGAGATTAACCATGTTCAAATTTTTGAAAATAAAGGAGCTGTTATGGGCTGTTCTAACTCTCACCCACATGGACAAATATGGGCGCAAAGATCAATTCCACAAGAAGTTCAAAAAAAGATTATTCAACAAAAAAATTATTGGGATAAACAGGGCTCAAGTTTATTGGGAGATTATCTTAAGCAAGAGTTTGAGTCAGGAGAGCGGATTATTTTGGAAAACAATACTTTTGTAGCATTGATTCCTTATTGGGCAGTGTGGCCTTATGAGACAATGATTGTCCCAAAAAGACATGTTATCTCTATTTCTGAATTATCAGAACAAGAAGTACATGATTACGCTAAAATTTTACAAAAACTTACCATTCGCTACGATAACCTCTTTGAAACCTCGTTTCCATATTCTGCAGGAATCCATCAGGCACCAACAAATGGAGAAGACAATAAATATTGGCATATGCATATGTCTTTTTACCCTCCTTTATTGCGATCTGCTGAAGTAAAAAAATTTATGGTTGGCTACGAAATGTTTGCCAATCCTCAGCGTGATATTACTGCGGAATTTGCTGCTCAAAATCTAAAAAACTGTTCAGATACTCACTACTTGAAAACTTAATAGTGAAGACAGAGTAAACCCAGGATTTATTTAAATTAAAAAGAATAAAAAGTCAAAAAAGGCATCACTTTTTTTAACTAATAAAGCTTTACTCTAAACATGTTTTATTTATAATAACGATTAAAGTTTCCATTTTTGGATCCTATTGTTTTTAGCATCTGCAACTAAAATGAAATCATCTGTTTTGGAAACTATTTGAAATGGATGAGAAAATTGATTTAAACTTACACCATCTTCATTTCCACCTGCAACAATTTTGAATGATTTTGATTTCAAATCAAATTCTAAGATCTGTCTTTTTTCGTAATCAGATAAATAAAGTCTATTCTTTTTATCTATACTTATTCCTGTGAAGAAGTTAAAGCTGTTAAATTCAATATCATCAGCTGATAAAACGGTTATTCCTTCTTTGGCCCCAGGAGTCCATAATTGAACCCTATGATTGTATGTGTCTGCTACATAAAGGTTTTTATTTTGGTCAAGAACAATACCCATAGGACTGGACAATTGATTAGACTCATTACCACTTCCATTACCACCGGCAACAATTACACCCTCTTCAGCTTTTGGATCCCATCTAACAACACGATGATTCTTAATCTCTGAAACATAAAGAAAGCCATCACTGTCCAGGGCAATCCCATATGGGGTGTCTAGTTGATTTAATGAATCACCAGGTCCATTTCCACCAGCAAATGTTTCACCTTCTTTAGCATCGTTGTACCATTTTTGAATCCTATGATTTTTAGTGTCAGCAATATAAATTGAACCCAATGGATCTATAGTAATTTTTCCAGGTTCATATAATTGATTTGCATTTTGACCGTAGTCATTCCCACCTGCAACAGTGACTCCAAAGGTTGCACCCTTAATCCATTTTTGAATTCTATGATTATTCATATCACTAACATAAAGGGTTTCATCTTTGTCATATGCAATACCTGTAGGGTAATCAAATTGATCTAATGCATAACCTTTGCCTTTTCCACCAGCTATAGTTCGAATAGTAAAAGTATCTTTTACAAAAACAGCTCTTATATCATGATCACCATAAAAAATAATGTCTGTAGGATTATTTAAGCCACTAATTATACCTTCCCAATGATCAAACACCCAACCCTCATTTGATTTGGCGTGAATTGTCCTCAAAGTACCAAATTTATATTCACCTTCTTTTAATGATAGAGTTCCTCCCTCAACAGGAAGAATCTCAGTATTTAATTTAAAAAAAAGTTCTTGTGTATTGTTTTCAGGTTGACAATAAAATAGTAATAATAGGGTAGTCAAAGCAATTATTTTTCTCAACATCTTCATAAATAGAAATTAAATTTTGTGTTGCTTTTTTTTATTTCGAATAAAAAAATAAAATCCTAAAGCACTTATTGGAAGGAGCCACCATATTAAATTTAATCTTCTTTTCTTAAACTCTTGTGTTTCTTCTACAAAAATTTTTTGATTTGTTTTAATTTGATTCATTTTAGTAATCTCACCTCCTGGCCAAATAACTTTGAGTGAATCAATTATTTTTCTTTTCCCCAATCCAAAATGAGCAAGGGTCGAGTTATGTGATAAATGACTTGTATTCCCTCCGTCAATTTCTTGATTTATAAATAGTGAATCTGAAAACACTTGAATTCTAGCTCCATGGGCAGATAGAGTAGAGGCATTCCCTTTTAGTTTTACTTGAAGATAATTTCCTTTCTCTATATCATTACGGTAAAGCCTAGTAATTGAAGGGGGGCCGTATTCCCTAATGGGCTTTTGGGATACAACGATTAAGTCCATGTCGCCATCATTTTCAAGGTCAAATATTGCTGATCCTCTTCCAACACCGTAGTCTTTAAGTCCAAATTTTGTACTTTCTTCTTTGAATTGTCCATTCACGTTTTCAAAGAAAAAGTTATACATGGGAACACAGTTAGGATTCAAGTCACCATTAGAGACAAACAAATCAATATCACCATCGTGATCAAAATCATTAAAATTGGCTCCCCAGCTGATAGTAAACAATTGAGTACCTAAAGCCTCTGCTTGATCTTCGAAAATATTTTTCTCTGGATCCTGAATCATAAAACGATTATAACGAATATTACTTATAAAATAATCAAGAAAACCATCTGCGTTAATGTCCGCAGTAGCTCCCCCCATAGCATTAATTCTCAAATCCATCTCATAATTTTCTCCTACATATTGGAATTCTTTCTTTGGATAAAGGTTTTCTAATAAGTAATTAGGTTTGGCTTTATAACCAAAGTCATTATTTACAATTAAATCCAAGTCATTATCATTGTCAAAGTCAGTAAAAATTCCACCAAAACTAAATCCTCTGTGATCAATGTTATATTTTTCAGAAACTTCTTTAAATCTTTTTCCACCTTTATTTTCATATAAATAACCCTTAGCTGTCTTACCTGCATTAACGATTGTAGCATCACTTATTTCTTTCAGACCACCATCATAGTCTGTGAAATAATTTCCTACATATAGATCAGGATAGCCGTCCAGATTAAAGTCACCAACAGAAATCCCAGTACTAAATGATTCGATTCTTTGGATTCCAAAAGACTTACTATTATTTTTAAAAGTCCCATCACCTTGATTGATAAAAATCAGGTTTTGTGCCCTAGGTATTTTTCTTTTTTGGCTTTTGGTAGTAATTGTTGTAACAAAAAGATCCATCCAACCATCTCGATTAAAATCTGCTGCAGCCACTCCTTGTGTCACAAACCTTAATACAGATTCTAGTCTTGCAGTCTTGAGAATATTTTTAAAAGTCCCGTTTTGTAAATTTTCAAGGAGTTGGTCTTCTTGCATACCCCCAGTAATATATAGGTCTTCAAAACCATCGTTATTATAATCTAAAACAGCAATTCCTCCTCCAAACATACCTTCATAAACCTCAAAATAATGATCTATACCTGATTGATTAGTTATATCAGTGAATTGTTGACCTTGGACTTTAACGAATATTGAAAAGCAAAGAAGCAGAAAAATTCTTCTATACATTGTATTATTTTTTCCAGTTAAAATTTATTATATTTTTGGCAATTATAGCACCCTGTTCCATACCTACTTTATTATCTTGTCGCGTATGGATACCACCATAAAATCTTGAATCTGCCGTTTCTTTGGCTACTTCCCAAATACTTTTATAGGAACGTGCCTTGAATTCAATATTCCGAACATGATCGCGTTCTCTACCTACATGGGCACTATCTATTAACTTTGTGTTATTTTCAAAAGTATTTATTAGTGCAGTTGCCGCTGCTGAGGCCTGAATTGCATGACCTGATGGGAAAGACGGGAATGGTGGGTCTGGCCAAAACGACTCCCATTTTTGATCAATAAATTCAGGAATAAAGGTATTTGGCCGCTCAGTAAAAAAATGATATTTCCATTTCCAGCATTTAATAAATGCATCGGCAACTGACATCCCTACCATAGCCAAAATTTTTGCTGAAGTTATTGTACTAGGTTTGTTTTTTCGTATTAATGAATTTGTAATGTAATATAAATGTCCACCAGGACTAAAAGTTTCATCTGGGTCATCACTCCACCAAATAGCTGCTTCTTTTTCTTCCTTAGTGAGGTTTTGCTCTTTTTGATATACCTCTATAAATTGATTGTAATAATCGCTTTCCTTAGAGGTTTGGTAAGTAATATAATTTGGCAGTTCAAGTAAGGTGTTTTTGGGTGAAAAAGTTCTGTTTTCTCCCCAATTTGGATGCAACGGTTTATGACTAAATGATTGTGCAAACAATGGAGGCTTCCATGAGCCATCGAAAGGTTCACGGCGAAATTCCTGGTCAAAATTTTTCAAATACCCACGATGACCCCCATCTGATTTAGACCACTCAAATATAGCTTTTGCAAGCTCAGTTCCAAATGCAATAGATTGAGATGCTATTTTTCTATCAGTTGATTTTTTTAATATTTTATAAATTCTATTTTCTAATGAATCTATTTTTAATTTATTTTCATCTGAGGTTTGTAGATATAATGATTTTAGGAGTAAACTTTGTGATCTATTTAATACTATAAGCCAGTTGTATGAGTATTCTGAAAGGGGGAGGGGGAGGCTTTCTAATTGATTCAATTGACCAGCTAAAGATTGGTGATTTAAATCCCCATGAACCACTGATTCATATTGAGCTAAACCCATATATCCAAGACATCTCGAAGCAAATGTTGGAGAATTTGCAGGTGTATTTTTAGTTATGAATAAGGTCATATCAGCCCATTGAGCTGTAACCTCATGATTAGGAATTTCATTGGGATAATTATAACAACTTGAAAAACTTAATCCAATTATTAAAATAATGAAAATTTTTTTTAAAAAAACAGGGAAGTATTTATTTTTCATTTGAATTGCGTTTATAAATACTTAATTCTTGATCTGATTTAGCAACGTAGATAACCGAATCAATTTCTATTACATCACTCACGTCTCCTTTTACATTTAAACCTGTTTTTATAGCCGAACTCAAACTAAAATTCCCATCTCCCTTTCCAAATAAAAGAGTGCCATAGTTTGCATCACTTCGTCCCAATTTTAAAGCATTTTTAGAACGATTTCCAAACAGGACTAAATCTTTATTTCCATCGGAATCGATATCTAATGTATGAATTTTTGTTATTGGACTCCTTTGTGCAATATCAGGAAGTGATTTTATATCATATCCTTTATCTGAACTCAATATTACTATTGATTTTAGCTGACTAGCTTTCCAGTTTTGAGTTTTTGTAGTTAGAACTTCTTTCAATAACATCTCTAAATCTGACTCTGCATATGACTTGTAGGAAGGATAAACAGATTTTAACATGATTAACTGAGCTAAAAGCTCATCTCGAGTTGCTAAAGGGTAAGCTTTGTCCTGAATATGATATGAAATTATGGGGTCTATGGATCCATTTTGATCAAAATCATCATAATGAATTTGGATGGGTTGTAATGATGATGCATTAAAAGGATTATTAATCCCTTCATTTCCAAGAATAAAGTCAAGTTGGCCATCGTTATTTAAATCAGTTGAGCTAATCGTATTCCACCAACCCTCACTAGTTTGTGGGTCAGAAAAATAATTTGATTGTTTCTCTAAAACTCCCTTTCTATTTAGAAAAACTGTAACTGGCATCCACTCTCCTATAACGATAAGATCTTGAAACCCGTCTTTATCCAAGTCTGTCCATAGCGCATCGCGAACAATACCCTTAATATTATTTAATGTTTCTGTTTGGTTATTATCATTAACTAAATTTCCCTTACCATCATTAAAAAATAATTTATTTGGATAGTGATTTGGATAACTTCCAGGAATAATTCCTCCTGCTACAAAAATATCTGGACTTCCATTATTATTAAAATCTTTTATTGCAATTACAGCACTGACTTCAGCAGCAAATTTATTATTATTTTGAAGAGTAAAATCCCCATTTCCGTTGTTTAAATATACCTGATCCTTTAAT
>Ga0102854_1000153_pt1 | contig 23432 bp, 25 predicted proteins | sample Colrivmet1370A02_FD_84502 | JGI IMG/M metagenome (GOLD analysis project Ga0102854, IMG submission 84502) | Estuarine microbial communities from the Columbia River estuary - metaG 1370A-02 | ecosystem: Environmental > Aquatic > Marine > Intertidal zone > Estuary | place: USA: Columbia River... | reverse complement strand
TCAACACCTAATTTGTCAACGATGATAGCTGTTACTTTTCCTGCAATTTCAGACATGATTAGAATAGTTTAATAATCGCCACAAAGAAAATAAAACTTTAGTTATCCCCCACAGCGGATATCTCGGCTTAAATTTGCGTCATCAAGGTACTAAAATCATGTTAAAAATAGCCATACTTGCCTCAGGTTCAGGAAGTAATACGGAATCATTAGTGCGTTATTTCGAGCAATCCGATGTTGCGAGGGTAAATTTAATAGTTACGAACAACCCAAAAGCAGGCGTAATTGAGCGTGCGAACCGATTAAATGTTAGTATTGAGGTTTTTTCACCGAAGAGGGAAAGTGACACACTTTTGACTACTTTAAAGGAACAAGCAGACCTGGTTCTGTTGGCAGGATATTTACAAAAGATACCCAAAGAATGGACATTAGCCTTTAATGGGCGGATGCTGAACATCCACCCGGCTCTGTTGCCGAATTTTGGAGGGAAGGGCATGTATGGCATACACGTTCACAGAGCAGTAAGCGAATCAGGCGTGAATGAAACAGGTATCACGATACACCTTGTGAATGAATCCTATGATGAAGGCGCGATAATTGCGCAATATGGTGTAGAAATTGAACCAGGATCTATACCAGAAACCATTGAGGCAAGCGTTCGAGAGTTGGAGCTGGAATATTATGGTCCTACCGTTGAAGGGTGGATCGAACAAATAGCATTGAATAATTGAGAGTAACCATATACACTGACGGAGCAGCGAGCGGCAATCCAGGACCAGGCGGTTATGGGGTGGTTTTAGAGAGCAGTGCCGGTCATCAAAAGGAACTGAGTGGAGGCTTCCGGCTTACTACGAATAACCGCATGGAATTGCTCGCGGTAATTCAAGGTCTTCGTGAGCTCAAAAGCGACAAAGCCGAAGTTGTGGTAGTAAGCGATAGCAAGTATGTCGTGGACGCCATTAATAAGGGATGGCTGTATTCGTGGGTTAAAAAAGGCTTCAAAGACAAAAAAAATCCAGATTTATGGCGTCAAATACTGCCGCTGCTTAAAAAATACAACCCGACTTTTCAATGGGTAAAGGGCCACAACAACCATCCGCAAAACGAACGTTGCGATGCATTGGCGGTGATTGAAAGTAAAAAGAAAGGGCTGCCTGTAGATTCTGGATACGAACAGTCGCTTTAAAGCTTTATATAATCCTCTGGGTTTATAGCGCTACCATCGTACCAAAGCTCAAAATGCAGGTGAGGACCCGTTGAGTTTTCACCACTGTTGCCAATAATTGCAATGGCCTCTCCGCTTCGAACGTAATCGCCGACTTCTTTAAGCAAAGCACTGTTGTGTTTATAAGCACTTACAAGGTTGTTTTCGTGTTGGACTATTATAATGTGCCCATTTTCGCTGGTCCAGTCCGCAAAAACCACGATGCCCTCATAACAAGACTTAATAGGTGCGTTCTTCGTGGAAGCGACATCTACTGCAAAGTGACCCATGGTGCGGTCGAAAGACGACGTGACCACACCTTCTACAGGTGCTAAAAGTTGTGGAATATCTAATTCTGCAGAGCGTTGCTCCAGGCTAAAGGCGGTTTCACCCTCCACCCATTCTCTAAACGCACTATCTGTTGGGCTAGGGCTAGAGAGTAAAACAGCGGTGTTATTAGCGGTATCTTCAGACGCCACATCCTGAACAACAGAATCGATCACGTCTCCTTGCAAAATGCGCTGAATTCCGCCTACATAACGTTCATTCTGTCGCAAAACACCTTCCAAACTGTCTGTTTTTAAGCTTAATTCAATGGCTTGTCGACGAATTTTAGAAGAAGCGTAACCAGGAACCAATTCTTTCAATGGCGTAAAAGCAATGACAACAGAAGTGATTGCAATAGTAAAAACAATAGCGAAAACACTGAATGTAAAAACGTTCAGTGGGCTAAGGCGAAGGGTTAAGAGCTCCTCGAAGGTATCGTCATTCAGAATGACGAGGCGAAATTTATTACGCCAACGTTCTACGCGTTTTTGTTTCTGTTTTTCTGTTGCCATAATTAAAGACAAATATCGTGCTCTGAATTTCTCTCGGGGCGTGAAATAAAATAATTTTATCGCGTTATTAGAAATATGTTTTACACCAAACGACTTTTTACCATCGTGGCCGTTCTTTTCTTGGCCTCTTGTTCTACGACTAAAGATCGATGGGTGAACAGAAAGTACCACGAAGTAACGGCTCATTACAATGCCTACTTTAATGGCGAGGAGGCTTTTAATGAGGCCGTAGAACAGTTTCAAAACAGCGAAGACTGGGACTTTGAACAATTCATGCCCATTTACTTTTGGCCAGATGCAGACCAAGCTTCCGGGTTATTTGCGAAAATGGACCGCGCCATTGAGAAGAGCGCGAAAGTGGTGAAGAAGCACAGTATGGTCTTTGCCGGTAAACAGAAGAACGATTATGTATTTAAGGCGTACCTATTAATAGCCCGAAGTCGATTTTATAAGCATGAGTTGATACAAACCCTTGAAGCGACTTCTTATATCGACGATAATTTCGGACGAATCGAACTGGCGGAAGACGAGGTCTTTTGGGCAAAGCTTTTGGCAGCGCAGACGCATATTCGTATGGAGAACTTCTTTCAGGCCGAGCAGCAGTTGGACGAGTTGTACACTAAAAAACTTCCGAAAGCTGAATTATTTGAGGCTCAAAAGACAATGGCCTATTTCCATTTCTCGCAAGAACAGTGGGTAGAGGCGCAGGACTGGGTTGCAGTAGCGGCGCAGAGCGCTAGTATAAAATCGGAAAAGGTACGGCTGACGTATCTCAATGCGCAGCTTTTAGCAAAGCTTGGTAAAGGTTATGAAAGCGCATTAGCCTATGAAGACGTGTTGAAACTTCACCCGGACGATTATGACATCACCTTTTCTGCACAAATCAAGCGAGCAGAGAATTTTGATGTTTTCATGGAAGATATTAGCGTCATTGAGAAGGCATTGAAAAAGATGCTCAAAGACGATAAAAACATCACGTACCGCGATCAGGTTTATTATGTGTGGGCGTTGAAAGAATTGGATCTAGAGTACTATCCGGAGGCTGAGTTAAAACTTCGTCAGAGTATCGCGGCATCGGTAGATAATGCACGTCAAAAAGGGAAAAGCTATTTAAAGCTGGGTGGAATTGCATTTGACTTTAAAGCGTTTGTCAACGCTCAAGCGTATTACGACAGTGCTATTGCTGTTCTACCAATGGATTACCCAGGATTAGACACTCTTGAGGAGCGCACTTTAGTATTGAATGATTTGGTAGCCCAATTAAACGTTGTGGCTCTTGAAGACAGTCTTCAGTCGATGTACGGATTGAACGATCCGGATTTGCGACAAAAATTTGAAGACTTTATAGAAGCCAAGCAGGCTCGAGAAGAGGAGGCAGCAAGACGCGCTGAAATCGTAGCGATGCGCGCAGCTGAAAACGCCCTTTTGGCAGATGCGGGTCCACAGGCAGGCGGCGGCTCTGGACAATGGTATTTTTACAATCCAACAGTTCGAGCAAAGGGCGTGGCAGCATTTAAACGAACGTGGGGAAACCGGACATTAGAAGACCACTGGCGAACAAAGGACAAACCAGTACAAGGTTTTGCCGTGCAACAGACTGAGACGAGGGATACCTCTACAATAGATTCTACTAAGGTATTGTTACCGAGCGATGAAAACAGCGTGGATTATTACCTCGCACGTGTTCTAAAAACAGACGATGATTTAAAGGCCAGCTTGCAGCGTGAGGCGTTTGCTAAAAGTGAATTAGGGTTCATTTATAAAGACGGACTTAAGGACAACAATGAAGCCGAATTGGCGTGGGCAGACTACATGAATGAATTTGAGTCTTTTGCAAAGACGACACCGAAAGTTTTATATGGCCAGTATTTACTATTTAACGAACAGGAGGCAGAAGATAAGAGTGAGGCAGCAAAATCGGTTCTTTTGACAAACTACGCGAACAGCCCTTATGCGGCCTTATTGCGCGGTGAAAAGAAAGGCCCTAAAATCCCTTTGGAAGAGCAAGAAGCCTACGATGCTGCATTTACTGCGTATGAAGCGGGCCAATTTAAATCAGCGACAGCGCTACTTAATACGTTCGCAACAACCTATTCGAGCAGCGCGCTTTTACCGAAAACAGGCTTATTAGCAGCATATATTACAGGCACTTCTGGCGATGCTGAATCGACTATCGAAGCGCTTCAAGGGGTGGTTAAAACGTATTCAGGAACAGAAGAGGCCACCCGCGCCGCTCAGCTATTAAGCATGCTGCAAGACGATGAGCGCGGAAATGAAGAAGGGCCAAATCGTGGAACGGGAGACCTAAAAGTGAATAAAGTAGATTTTCAGCGCCAAGACAATGCGCCACATAAATTTATTTTAGCAATTCCCGCAGAAAACTCAAAAATTAACGAGTTGCGTAACGCGCTTGCAGATTTCAACAAAGAGTTTTTCAAGTTTGACAACCTTCGCATCCAAAACATTTTCTACGATCAGAACACGCAGCTCATTATTGTAAGCGGTTTGCGCACGAAAGAGAAGGCTGTGGTATACTTAAATACCTTCAATCAACAAGGAATATTGATAGAACAATACTATCCAAAGGCTCGAAGTGCTGGTTTTTATATAAATAATCCGAACTTTGGCAAAGTTTATAGAGACAAGGTCCTTAAAGAGTACCTCCAATATTTTGACACATTATGATTTCATCTGCAAAAAAGTACCCAGAACAAGCCCAAGCATCGAACCGTATACTAGCGGGCACAAGTATTACCGGCGATATAGTTTCGGATGGAGACATACGAGTTGACGGAAAAGTAGCCGGAAGCATGAAGGTTACCGGGAAATTAGTCATCGGTGAACACGGTCTTGTGGAAGGAGAGGTAGAATGTAAAAACGCCGCTATCGCAGGTCAATTAGAAGGAACGATCAACGTTGCACAGTCGCTATCACTTTCGGCTTCAGCGAAAGTGAAAGGCAAGGTACAGGTTGAGAAACTAGCCGTGGAGCCAGGCGCTGAGATCAACGGATCTCTGGCCATGGGTGCGGTTATGCGTAAAGTCAACGAGTCAGATAAAGACAGCGTTCAAAGCGCCTAATAATGTCCGATAAAAAATTCTTGCGCTTCAGTACACTTGGGGTGCAGATGGCTGTACTCATCTTTTTGGGTTCGGAATTAGGTAAATATTTAGACGAAAAATACGTCTCAGAAAAAGGGATATACACCGCAGTTTGCGTTTTGGCGGCCGTGGGGGTTTCCTTGTACCAACTTGTAAAAGGACTACCTAAAGATGAGTAGGGCTTCTCGAGAGAAAAAGCTATTGTATCCCACCTTGTTGGTGGCAGCTGTTTTGGCGTGGCTTATTCAGCAGGAATTAACACCTGATGAACTTCATGGAATTTTAGCACGATGCTACATTTTCAATATTTTTATGGCAGCACTTATACACCTAGCTATGATTGGCTTAAAAAAAGCGCACGTAGAAAAACTGGGGTTTGTGTTTTTATCAGGGAGCGGTTTAAAAGCTCTATTGTTTTTTCTCCTCATTTACCCTGTGTTCAACGCTGATGGAGACCTATCGAGCATGGAGTTTGCCTCTTTTTTTATTCCGTACAGCTTGATTACCGTAATGGAAACAGCGGCATTGGTGCGCCAATTGAACCGCGCATAACCCTAAAAAAACCGCGTTTAAGTTGGCGTAAAACGAAGGAGTTTTATTGGGTTCGCTGGAGCTCTTTAGCGAGCCCGAATGTCTCAAAAAAATAGTGTGTTTTCTTTTCGAAGAAAGAGATTAAGTGTTAGTTTTGCATCGCTTTAATTCCTAAAGAGGAAATGCCAAATAGTATGAAAGCTAACGCTACTGTCTTTTTTGCCTTTGTAGGCGTATTGTTTTTCACCCCCGTTGCTCATGTTCAAGCTGAAAATGTTGAGAAACCTCAGCAGGAACAGGCGCATCACGAAGACTTTCATAACGACGATACGCATGACGAAGCATCTGGCGAAAAGGACATTAAAGGCATTATCAAAGAGACCATTCAGCACCACCTCGCGGACTCCTATGAATTCCACGTTACTGACGGAATAGGTTTCCCATTGCCAGTAATTCTTGTGGATCGCGGTTTGAAAGTCTTTATGTCATCTGCATTTCACCACGGTAGTATAGCAGAAGTCGATGGGAACTTTTACAAGGAACACCACGGTAAGATCTACAAAACGGACGCTCTCGGGACCCTTTCTTATGATCATAACCACCACCCAACAAACGATAAGCCGTTAGATTTTTCTATCACGAAGAATGTTTTTGTGATTTTAGTCATGGCCATTTTTATGTTTTTCTTGTTCAGAGGTGTAGCGAAGACATATCAAACAGGTTTGGCGCCTAAGAAGGCGGGTCGTTTCTTGGAGCCCATTGTTATATATGTTCGTGACGAAATCGCCATTCCAAATATTGGCGAGAAGCACTATAAGAAATACATGAGTTATTTACTTACAGTATTCTTCTTTATATGGTTCTTGAACTTAGTGGGTATGACACCGCTGGGCGTAAACGTAACTGGAAATATTGCCATCACATTTTCTCTTGCATTGATGACATTTATAATAACGCAGGTTTCGGGCAAAAAAGACTATTGGAGGCACATCTTTTGGATGCCAGGAGTGCCTGTTTTAATTCGTCCGGCATTGGCAGTAATAGAGCTTATCGGCTTGGTTGTTAAACCATTTTCATTAATGATTCGATTGTATGCAAATATGCTTGCAGGTCATGTTGTTCTAATGAGCATTATTGGCTTGATTTTCATTTTTGAAAGCTGGATAGCGGCCCCAGCCTTTTTGGGTTTAACCGTTGTCCTATCATTACTTGAACTTTTAGTTGCGGCGCTTCAGGCGTATATATTTACTATGTTGACAGCCCTTTATTTTGGCTCAGCAGTGGAGGAGCACGCACATCATTAACAAATGAGTATTAATTAAACTATATAAATACTATGGAAATTCCTGAAATTGTAGGTGCAGGTTTGATTGTAATCGGTGCTGGTATTGGTATTGGTAGAATCGGTGGTTCTGCTATGGAGGCTATTGCTCGTCAACCAGAAGCTACTGCAAAAATTCAAACAGCGATGCTTATTGCAGCGGCACTTATCGAAGGTATCGGTTTTGCTGCGCTTTTCGCAAAGTAAAGAAAGTGAACAAGGAGAAGTCAACGATTGGTTGACGCTCCTTGTTACAACCCAAGGTATAGTTTGATTCAATAAATCAATTATGGATAAATTAATTCAAGATTTCTCTTACGGCTTGTTTATATGGCAAGTTCTAGTCTTTGTTTTGTTGATTTTCTTGTTAAGAAAGTTCGCGTGGAAGCCAATTTTAGAGGCTGTTAACGAAAGAGAAGAGTCCATCGAAGGCGCTCTGAAAGCAGCAGAGAAGGCACGTGAAGAAATGAAGTCACTTCAGGCAGATAATGAGGCTGTTTTAAGGGAAGCCCGCGAAGAGCGTGAGCGTATCCTAAAAGAGGCACGTGACATGAAAAACAAGATGATTTCTGAGGCGAAAGACGCAGCGGCTACGGAAGCTGATAAGGCTATTGTATCTGCGAAAGCGGCAATTGAAGCGGAGAAAACAGCGGCAATTGCTGAGCTTAAGAATCAGGCGGCTTCATTGAGTATCGATGTTGCTGAAAAGATTTTGGGCCAAGAGTTGAGTGCTGAAAACAAGCAAACGGCAATGATTGGTAAGATCATTGAAGACGTGAAATTCAACTAAGAACAGGTATGAATTATCCAAGAGTCGCAACCCGTTACAGCAAAGCCTTATTAGAATTGTCGATTGAACAAAACGTATTAGATGTCGTTCGCGCTGATGCCGCTTTAACAAAGGAATCGGTTTTAGCATCTGGAGATCTAGCATTGTTGCTCAAGAATCCAGTGGTTAAATCGCACAAGAAGCAGGCGATCTTAAAAGAGGTTTTCGGTGGAAAGGTGAGTGAACTTTTCGAGGGTTTCATTATGCTGCTTGCTAACAACGGTCGCGAAGAGCATTTGGCTAAAGTTTGCGAGAAGTTTGAAAAAGACGTTTTAGCGCACAAAGGAATCATTGAGGCTCATGTGGTGAGTGCTGTTGCTTTGTCTCCAAGCGATAAAGAGAAATTGGTTTCGAAATTATCGAGCCAATTGAGCAAAGAGGTATTGCTCACTGAAGAAGTCGACGCTACCGTTATCGGTGGATTGAAGTTGGAAGTGGAAGGATACCAAATAGACAATACAATTTCCGGTAAACTAAGAGCATTGCGCAACGCAATGATTGACTAGTCACCAAGTATTACAACAGAAAAAAAAGACCTTAAATAGAGGATCATGGCAGAAGTAAATCCAGCTGAAATTTCAGCAATCCTTAAGCAACAATTATCTGGTTTTAGCGATGGCGCTGACCTAAACGAAGTGGGTACCGTACTGGAAGTAGGTGATGGTATTGCACGTGCTTACGGTTTGGCAAACGCACAATCGGGTGAGTTGGTACAGTTCGAAAACGGCCAAAAAGGTATCGTATTGAACTTAGAAGAGGATAACGTCGGTATCGTATTGCTCGCTCCGTCAACAGACATCAAGGAGGGAACCACAGTTAAACGTACAAACACTATTGCATCTATAAACGTAGGTGAGGGAGTTGTGGGTCGTGTGGTTGATACTTTGGGTAAACCCATCGATGGTAAAGGACCGATTCAGGGCGAAACATTTGAGTTGCCATTGGAGCGTAAAGCACCAGGAGTAATTTTCCGTCAGCCAGTGAACGAACCAATGCAAACAGGTATCAAGTCAATTGATGCTATGATTCCAATTGGTCGTGGTCAACGTGAGCTTATTATCGGTGACCGTCAGACAGGTAAGACTACTGTTGCGATCGATACTATCATTAACCAGAAGGAGTTCTTCGACAAGGGTGAGCCGGTATACTGTATCTACGTTGCTATAGGTCAGAAAGGCTCTACAGTTGCAGGTATTGCTAAGACGTTGGAAGACGCTGGTGCAATGCAGTACACTACGATTGTTGCGGCGAACGCTTCTGATCCTGCACCGATGCAGTTCTATGCGCCATTTGCTGGTGCAGCAATCGGTGAGTACTTCCGCGATACAGGTCGTCCAGGATTGATCATCTATGATGACCTTTCAAAGCAGGCGGTAGCTTACCGTGAGGTTTCATTGTTGCTACGCCGTCCTCCAGGTCGCGAGGCATACCCAGGTGATGTATTCTACTTGCACTCAAGATTATTGGAGCGTGCGGCAAAAGTGATCGCTGACGATACTATTGCTTCGCAAATGAACGACCTTCCTGAGTCGCTGAAAGACAAAGTAAAAGGAGGCGGTTCTTTAACGGCACTCCCTATCATTGAAACACAAGCGGGTGATGTATCTGCATACATTCCTACCAACGTAATTTCTATTACTGACGGACAGATGTTCCTAGAAGCCGACCTCTTTAACGCGGGTGTACGTCCTGCGATCAACGTAGGGATCTCTGTATCGCGTGTAGGGGGTTCTGCTCAGATCAAGCCGATGAAGAAAGTATCCGGTACGTTAAAGCTTGACCAAGCACAGTACCGTGAGCTAGAAGCGTTTGCTAAGTTTGGATCTGACCTTGATGCAGCGACAATGTCTGTGATCAACAAGGGTGAGCGTAACGTGGAGATTCTGAAGCAAGGTGTGAATGCACCGATGTCGGTTGCACACCAGGTAGCGATCATCTATGTAGGTACTAAAGGAAAACTGAACAAAGTTCCAGTAAATAAGGTAAAAGCATTTGAAAGTGCACTTATCGAATACATGGAAGGAAATAAGAAAGACGCGCTTAACAGCATAGCTGGTGGTAAGTGGACGGACGCAGAGATTGGTGCTATTGAAGGGTCTATTGCGGAAGTACTACCTAACTACGAAGCGTAATTTACCTCCCTTAGGGAAGGAAAAACTAACGTCCTATGGCGAACTTAAAAGAGCTTAGAAACAGAATTACTTCTATTGGTAGCACAATGAAGATCACTTCAGCGATGAAGATGGTGAGTGCTGCTAAATTGAAGAAAGCACAAGATGCGATCGTGCAGATGCGCCCTTATGCTTCTAAGTTGACTGAAATTCTTCAGAAAGCATCCAGTACATTGGACAGTAGCGAAAACGCCTATGGTGAAGTTCGTGACGGTAACAAAGTACGTTTGGTGGTGATTTCTTCGAACAGAGGTCTTTGTGGTGGATTTAACTCAAGTGTTGTTAAAAAAGCAAAGAGTTACATGGCTGCAAACCCCGCTGAGTACACCATTGCTACGATTGGAAAGAAAGCACACGATGCTTTTAAAAACGATTCGCGCAAAGTAAGCAGCAACACAGCACTTTGGGATGAAATCGCGTTTGACGGTGCAAAGCAAGAGGCGCAAGCCTTGATGGATGGCTTCGTTGCGGGTGAGTTTGATAAAGTAGTGATTCTGTACAATTCCTTTAAAAACGCCGCAGTTCAAGAGCCGCAGGCAGAGCAATTTTTGCCGATAGCTATGGAAGATCAATTAGGCACTGAAGAGGTGGCTGATACTACAGAGTACATCTACGAGCCTTCGATGCAAGAAATTTTAGCTGATTTGATTCCGACTTCATTAAAGACTCAGTTCTTTGCAGCGCTTCTAGATGCGAATGCGTCAGAGCACGGTGCGCGTATGACGGCGATGCACAAAGCAACCGACAATGCAAAAGCACTACAGGGAGACTTGAAGCTCGAATACAACAAAGCACGTCAGGCGGCGATCACTAACGAAATCTTAGAGATTGTGGGTGGTGCAGACGCCTTGGCGGGGTAACACAACCTATATAAACATCAAAAAACCCGCGGTTCGAGCCGCGGGTTTTTTTTGTCAAATAGGCTCAATCGAGACAATCGTTGTGGTAAAACACTGGTAACGAGTAGAAGAATAGAATTTCTGTATACTTTAGGGGTCCAAACCATTATCTAAGTACCATGTCACAATCTGAACTGCTCCAAAAGGAGTTTATCAGTGTAGCTGAACTCATGCAGCTTTTCGATATTTCCCGTGCCACAGCGCAACGTCTACTCAAGTCTGGAGAAGTTGCTCACGGTAAGTTGGGAGGGAAAATCATCATTCCTACGCGCCCACTACGCGATAAATTTGGGTTGTAGAAATATCCGTACTTAGCCTTTCCGACCTGCGAGTATTGCCTTAATTTAGAATCATGGCAGTTTTAACCATTCGGGTCCGTACTTTTTTATTCATGATGATGATTCTTCTCGTGGCTTTCGTGCTAACGGGAACGTTTTCATTGTACCATTTTAAGTCAGAGAACAAGAACTACCATTACGAGCGATTAGAGCGAAAAGCAAAGGCTATTTCTTCACATATCGACTACATCACCAGTGGATATCAAGGTCAAGAGTTGTCACCGACTCAATGGAAAACGGCACTCGGGAATAGAATGGACGAGATAGGATCCATTCACAAACTTGACCTAGGGCTCTATCACCCGAATGGCGCGTTATTGGCAAGAAGCCATGTGTTTGAAGCGTCCGACGAATTATTTCCGTCGTGGGTAGAATTAAAGTCACTGACGCGTAGATCGAAATCGGACTACGCGATAGAAGCAATAGAGGGTTTTTTAATAGGCACTGGAAATATTGTAAGACCGGATAATTCGGTAGAACTTATCATACGCGTTCCCTATGCGATAAATGACAACCTTATTCCTGATGAAGATTATCAGTTCCTGCGTCAGCTGGGTTTTATATACGTCCTGTTATTATTGATAGGTATTGTACTTGCCCTAATACTCTCCAATTACATAAGCCGAAACATGAGCATCGTTGGGGCGAAGCTAAAGAAGGTTCGTTTGAACCAGAGCAATGAAAAATTGACTTGGCGACACAACGACGAGATTGGTCAATTAATACAGGAATACAACCTGATGGTTGAAAAACTAGAGAAGACTGCAGTTGACTTGGCAAAGAGTGAGCGCGAGAGCGCTTGGAAGGAAATGGCCCAGCAAGTGGCGCATGAGATTAAAAATCCGCTAACACCAATGAAGCTGACGCTTCAAATGATGCAGCGAGAGAATGATTTGAACGAACTTCAAGATATGTCAAAGCATTTGCTCGAAGAGATAGAGGGCTTGACCTCCATTGCAGAGGCGTTTTCAAGATTTGCCCAAATGCCATCGTTGCGTTTGGAAACACACGATGTTTCATATTTGAGTAATCGCGCAATTGCACTATATAGTGACCGGGGCGTTCAGTTTCTGTCAGACGGTCCTGTTTATGCCAGTGTAGATAAAGAGCAATGGTCAAGAATCATTCACAACCTTGTCAAAAATGCGCTACAGAGTGTCCCGGAGGATCGTCAGCCAGAGATTGTGGTGCGCGTTCAAAGGACACCGGAAAAGGGGGTTATTTCAGTTACAGACAACGGAACTGGCATCCCAGACGAAATGAAAGAGCGGGTATTTGAGCCCAATTTTACAACGAAAAGTTCGGGTATGGGACTGGGGCTTGCCATGGTTTGCAATCTCATTCAAAACTTCGGCGGAACCATCGACTTCGAAAACAAAGGACAGGGCGCTGCGTTCACCATCACCATACCTATACAGCAAAACAACCGATCTTAAAATGGAAAATGTACAACTCACCGTTACTGACGGCATTGCAACGCTGGTCATTAATCGGCCAAAACAACTTAACGCGCTAAACAAGCAAACGTTATCAGAGATTAACGAGGCTTTTGAATCTATGCGAGGTAATGACGCTGTTAAGGTGGTTATTATGACCGGATCAGGTGATAAAGCATTTGTCGCCGGTGCTGACATTAAAGAATTTGCTGATTTCTCTGGTCCGGAAGGATCTGATCTTGCAAAGACGGGTCACATGACTGTTTTTAATGTGATCGAAGAATATTCAAAGCCGGTTATTGCGGCGATTAATGGATTTGCATTAGGAGGCGGTTTAGAGTTAGCCATGGCAGCGCACGTTAGGATTGCTTCCGACAATGCGCGTATGGGTCTTCCAGAGACTTCCTTGGGCGTTATCCCCGGGTACGGAGGTACCCAACGCTTACCGCAGCTTGTAGGGAAAGGACGCGCCTTAGAAATGATATTTAGCGCAAAAATGATTGATGCGTCAACAGCTTTGAATTATGGATTGGTAAATGCTGTTGTTCCACAAGATGTGTTGCAAGCCACTGCAGAAAAAATGGCACAGGACTTTATGAAAAACAGTATCGTAGCAATGGGATACGCCATTGAGGCGGTAAACGCAGGCATGCTTGAAGGCGCTATTGGGTATGATGTGGAAGTACAGGCTTTTGGGGACTGTTTTGAAACTGCAGATTTTAAGGAAGGAACCACGGCATTTTTAGAAAAACGCAAACCAAAATTCCCCGGTGCTTAGATGAGTCAAACTCACTGGATACCAGTAGCGCAAGAGCAAAGAGTAGAGACACTTGGAGCCCTCTCTGATGCAACAAATCACGTTTGGGTGGGTTTGCACGGCTATGGCCAATTGGTCCAATTCTTTGCACGGCATTTTCTCTCACTTGTCACAGAAAAGCGCGCATTTGTATTTCCTCAAGGCCCACATAAATTTTATCTTAACGGTGTTCACGGTCGTGTCGGCGCATCATGGATGACCAAAGACGAACGGTTGGTCGATATCGCTAACCAGCGCAAGTACCTGGGATTCGTCTTTGAGTGGATTAAACAACAGGCGCCGAAAGCGACCATTCATTGTATAGGGTTCTCACAAGGCGTAGCGACCATCATGCGATGTATTGGTCACGAGGATGTACAGCCTTCTTCACTATTAGCTTGGGCAGGAAGCTGGCCGCCAGATCTTGACGAAACGAACAGATCGACACTAGAAAAGCTCAGGTTTAAAGCGTGTTTTGGAACGCAAGACGAATACATCACGACCGAGAAGCAACAGGAAATGATAGGCTACTATCTAGAAAAGTATAACTTCGAACCCTTGGTGAGCGTGTATGAAGGAGGTCATTCTTTTGACGCGGAAAAATTGGCCCAGGAAATCGCCACTTTAGAAAAATAACGAATAACAATTATGCACGAAGTACATCCTTTAATTACTAACGACGCAACGTTGTTTGGGATTTTAGCGGCCATGTTGGGCGCTATATTTTATACCTCAAAAAGCGAACATCCTGCGTTTAAAAAGTTTTATAGCGTTATACCAGCACTGCTTTTGTGCTACTTTTTACCGTCCCTACTCACTACGTTCGAAATCATAGACCCGAAGCAGAGCCGGTTGTATTTTATGGCTAGTCGTTATTTATTACCAGCGGCATTGATTTTACTGACGCTTAGTATAGACTTTGGCGAGGTAAAGAAATTAGGCCCTAAGGCGCTTATTATGTTCTTTACCGGTACGGTTGGGGTGGTGATTGGCGGCCCATTAAGTATTTTATTATTTAGCGTGATAGCTCCGGATATCGTGGGCGCTAACCCAGAGGAAATTTGGCGCGGAATGACCACTGTAGCCGGCTCATGGATTGGGGGCGGCGCGAATCAAGCGGCAATGAAAGAAGTTTTCGAAGTCAGCGAAGACATCTTTAGCGCCATGGTTACTGTGGATGTTCTGGTAGCAGAGTTGTGGATGGCATTTTTACTTATCGGTGTTGCAAAACATAAAAACATTGATAAAGTCTTTAAGGCCGATGCCTCAGCGGTAGACTCCCTTCAGAATAAGATGGAGGCCTACACCGCGAGCATTAGCAAGGTGACCTCATTTAATGATCTCATTTACATATTAGCATTGGCTTTTGGGGCGACCGGATTGGCGCATTGGATGAGCGATGGAATAGCTCCTTACATAGGCGAGCATTATCCGATTCTCGCAAAATTCAGCTTGACCTCTGGCTTCTTCTGGCTGGTTGTTATTGCAACAACGATAGGTATTGGACTAAGCTTTACGAAAGCGCGCACATTAGAAGGTGCAGGCGCGTCAAAAGTGGGTAGCGTTTTCATCTACATTCTGGTTGCCACCATCGGTATGAGCATGAACGTGATGGAGATTTTCCATAAACCAGGGTTATTTGCCGTTGGATTGGTGTGGATGATGATACACGTGGGCCTCATGTTCATCGTTGCAAAAATTATCCGAGCCCCCTATTTCTTTCTAGCAGTTGGCTCAAAAGCAAATATAGGTGGAGCGGCTAGTGCACCGGTTGTCGCTGCTGCGTTCCACCCGGCGTTAGCTCCAGTTGGCGTGCTTTTAGCCGTTCTGGGATACGCATTAGGCACGTACGGAGCATATATCTGCGGGCTGTTAATGCAGGCCTCAGCTGGAGTCTATTAATAGAGCATTAGATGCGGGTTGAATTACCAAAAGAGAAAGTTTTTCCCATGCCTTTTCGGTTTTGGTTAATTCTCGCGGTATCCATTATTCTTCCCTTCTTCAGTGGAATGCATCCGGCAATTTTCGTTTTTTGGTTGATTGGGCTGTGGGGAGTAACTGCGCGACGTGGGACCACCCTTCGCAGTGCGGATCAAAAAATGTTTCGCTATTATTCCGTTTATGGCATTCCCTTGGGGAGCTGGGAGCCCATCGTGCCGAATGCAGCTGTGGTCATTTTAGGCGAACAGCAGTCCGTTCGACAAACCAGTTACGCGGGAGTTATGCGCTATCAAGAAAGAGAGGGCTTTGCATTGTACTTAGTTAATGCAAGTCATAGAGAAAAGGTGTTGTTAGCGCGGGTGATAAGAAGAGATGAATTGGACGCTTATGTGAAGGTGTTAGAAGAAGAGTTTAATCTTAAATTAGTAAGGTTCTCTCCGGCGATATCGGCGAAGACGAAAGGAAGAAGAAAGAGATGATGAAATATAGTGTATTAGCCGTTTTGGCATTAGCAGGATTCAGCGCAGTGTCACAAGTAGACCCGGACAAGGCTGCGGTAATGAAGTCCATTTATACAGAGGCGTTGGGAACTCAGCAAGGGTATGAATGGCTGAGGTACATGTGTGAAGAAATAGGACCGCGTCCTAGCGGTTCGGAGGCGGCAAATGAAGCTGCGCGCTGGGCAAAGCGAGCGATGCTGCAAGCAGGTGCAGATACGGCTTGGCTTCAAGAGGTTGAGGTGCCGAAATGGTATAGAGGCGACGAATGGTCTAAGGCCTATGCAGGTGGAGCGCCGATATCGTTGCCGACTACGGCGCTGGGAGGCTCTGTGCCTACCCCTAAAGAAGGCATAAAAGCGGAGGTTGTTGAAGTAGGGTCTTTTGAAGAGCTCGAAGCGCTTGGCGAAGAAGGAATCAAGGGCAAAATAGTTTTTTACAACACCTACATGGACCACAGCCTGATCAGTACGTTTAACGCCTACGGAGGCGCCGTGAAGCACCGTTGGGCGGGTGCTATGGAGGCAGGAAAATACGGCGCGGTAGCCACGGTTCTTCGGTCGGTTACCTTGTTACGCGACGATTTGCCGCATACAGGCGCGATGAGCTATGGAGATAGCGATGTGAAGATTCCTTCTGCGGCTATTTCTTGGCAGGCGGCAGATATGTTGGACCACCTTTTAGGGAAGGGTCAAAAGGTAGATTTAGAGCTGTTCTTGGACTGTGGTATTCAGGGCACGGCAACGAATTACAATGTCATTGCTGATTTTAAGGGTACAGATAAGGCCGATGAGATTATGTTGGTTGGCGGTCATATTGACTCTTGGGATCTAGGTCAAGGGGCGCAAGACGATGGCGCGGGATGCGTGCATGCCATGCAGGTGCCTAGTCTCTTAAAAGAGGTCGGTTATGCGCACCGCAGAACCATTCGCGTGGTATTGTGGGCGAATGAGGAGTTTGGATTGGATGGCGCTAAGAAATATGCGAATTGGGTTCGATTGAATAACGTGCACCATTGGGTCGCTCTTGAGAGTGACGGCGGTGCAGGTGCCCCGCGCGGATTCGGCGTGGGTGCTAGTGATGAATGGGTTGAAAAAGTGAAAGCTTTGAAGCCATACTTTGTGCCTTATGGCTTGCATGAATTTGCAAAAGGCGGTGGTGGTGCAGATTTATCACCGCTACGAGGATACGATAAAGTGTTTATAGGTTTCCGTCCGGACAGTCAGCGTTATTTTGATTTTCACCACAGCGCGCGCGATAGAATAGACGCTATTCACCCACGCAGTTTAGAGATGGGATCCGCGAGTATTGCGGCGTTGTTTTACCTACTCGACACAGATTAAAAGTAGAGGTCGTCTTACTTGAGACAAAATGAAATCAACTTAAAATATATAAGTGTTTAGTGGCCCAAGTATTAATAATTATCCCTAAGTTTGAGACAACTTAAGAGTAGCTTAGGTTTATTGGTTTGGTTAAACCCCGTCTTCGGACGGGGTTTTTTTATGTCCATATAACACTTACTGATCTACAGTAAACACTCTTGAGATATTAAAACCTAGAAAAAGGCTTCCGTTTTCTGCGTTGTAGGGATTCTGTGCCATCCATAATGGATCACTCATTGCCCGCGTATTACTTAAATGAAACTGGAATACATGCCCTCCAGTCTCTATATCCACACCTACGCTCATAGGATTATGAAATCGCACTTCCGTTGCTCCAGAACCATAACGGCGGTTGGACGAAAAAGCATACTCACTGGTTAAAGCGATTCGTTTGTTAAGCTTGTAACGACCGCCAATGAGAAGGTGATAGGTGTCGTTCGGATCTTCAGGACCGGGTACTAGATTCCAATGAACGACGCTAGGTGCTAAAAGAAGGCTGAAACGCTCATTAAACTTGCGCGCAAATACCGCTTGGTGATGGTACGACAAGCGATCGCTGTTGTTGTGATCTATTCCGTCTGTGAAACGAGCCCCCCGGTAATTAAGGGCAGAGTATAGGGTTAAACTTAAAGGGAAAGGATTCGCACCTGTTTTTTGCCGAAGTGCCCGGTATTTAACAAACACATCTGAAGTTTTGAGCACAGAAGACCTGCCAATTCCCATGTTTAGACGGTCAGATAAACCATAGTCTAGTTGCATCCGTATGTGCGCATTGTCTAAACCAAAGAAGTTGTAGAGGTATTCATCGGTAAAACTTCCGAAACGGTGAGAGATGATGTATTGCAGTACACCTTGCCCCGGAGTTTCATTTGTCTGGCCGTTTAATAATTTCGTTCCCTTGAAGGTTGCATACGTATATTGAGCAGACTCCGATTCTTCGTCTAACAGATCAAATATATCTTCTTGAGCAGTTGCAGATAAAACGCTCAAAGAAAGGAGGAAAATATAGAGTGAGCGGCGCATTATTTTGAAATATTCTTTAGTGTTGCTTGGACTTGAATCGATGCGGTTTTAGAAATTTTATTTGCCACAGCACTTGGAATTTTGACGTCGAAGTCTGCTAACGTGATGTCAAAAGAGGTGACTAAAATGAAGTTTCCACTCTCTTTATTTAAGCGAGCAGGCACTCTAATTTCTTTAGTAACGCCATGAATGGTAAGCCCGCCAGTAACATTGCCTTCACTGTAGGTTCCTTTAAATGAAGCCTTTGGAAACTTCTCACTTTCAACATAATTCTCGTTAAAGTGCTCCTGCATCAAAGCCCGTTTGAATTGGAAAGAAGTCATTAAAACTTGAACCCCAATTTTACCTGTAGTAGCGTCATAAACCGCTGACCCACTTTCGGTGAAGGCCTCTATGTCTTCTAGAGGAGAACCAGCATCGAAATTTAGTCTGGCTTCGCGGGTTAAGTATTGTTGCGCAGAAACGAATGTACTAGATACGAGCAGCACAGTTAACAGAATGTTTTTCATAGCTCTTAATTATTAGGCGCGCCCGATCCGATCCACGCTTGCAATTTGCTGATGTCACAATCACTCAAAGCGCCACTCGGGGGCATTAACAATGGATCTCCAGCGCTTCGCGTCATTCGGTCTATTAATGATCCATTAAGTGCAGCAGCAGCAGTATTCTGATGTCCACTCAAGACGAGACCACCATTTGCAGACATTCCGTTATGACAGCCTTCACAGTTCTGACCAATAAGTGCTTTAATATCTTGGCTAAAAGTCACTGCTGCGGTATCGCATGCTGCAGTATTGCCATAGGAATCGACACTATTGTCGTACGTGCAGTGGGTTAACAAGAGTAGCGCCACAGCACACGGTAAGATGAAGTATATGAATTTTTTTGTGCTCTGTTGCATCATTTATAAGTAAAGTAATATTCCGTCTACTGCTTCAAAAACAGCGCTTAATAATTCAATATAACGATTTAATTGCTCCTGATGTTCAGGTTTTTCAAGACCGGTTTTATAATCAACCACTGTAATCTTGTTACCAGCTTTAATGAGAAGATCTGGGCGCACAGTAGCATCTTTTGAAATAATGGAGCGCTCAGTGTAAATAAGTACATCGCTGTCATTGATGTCTTTTAGTATTGGATGTTCGGCCAATTGGTCAATGGATGCCGCCGCACCTTCGTGCAAGTGATCTGAAAACGCTCCTGTACGGTAGAGTCTGCGCAAAGCCGCCGCTCTTGAAGCGGGATTTCTTTGGAGAATTTGATGGAGTGCTGTTCCCCATTTACTTCCATCGGCATGACCGTCAAACCAACCCCTAGGTGCAGTGTGCGCCATTCGAAGATTTGCAGGAGAAAACTCGCCGGGTTTCGGTGCTACAGGACGAACAGATTCTTCAGTGTTTGCAGATTCTGGGAGTACAATTTCTCCAGAGCGGTAAGCGCCTTCCTCTGGGTCACATGCTAAAAAGTCGATCAGGCCCTTCCCTAATTCACCGGGCTTTTCTTTATCAACAAACACATGCAATCCAGCAATAGGTCGAGTCATGGCCACATAGACCATATTCATCCAATCAAAGTAGCTTTGGTTTTCTAGCTCAGACCATAATTTTGATTCAAACAGCGGGGCGTTTTTGTCCGTTTTAGTAATGGGTAATCGGGTCAATTCCGGATGGACATCCACATCTATCCAGTGCGCATCGCCGCCCGATTTATAGTTAATCCCAAATGGAAGAATGACGTGTTCAAACTCTAACCCTTTACTTTTATGTATGGTCATAACCTGAACGGCAGGTTCATCTTGAGGAGCAGGAACATTGCGTTTTTTAGCTTCAGCCTCCCACCATGAAGGTAAGGTGGCGAAGGAGCCTTCTCTGGTTTGAAACCCGTAGAGCAGATCCAGACAGCTGTCCACCATGGCATTGGGCTCTAATAATAGGCCAAAGGCTTCAAAAACGCGTGCTCCGAAAGTGTATAACGACTCTTGTTGGCTAAATAATTCTTGGAGACCTGGAAATAGACCGCTGAGGTAGGGTATGCCTTTTGATGTGGCTTCCTGTTGGAAAACAAAGGGCTCTAGTTGCGCGGGGATTTTACCAAGCTTAGTTAGTGCGTAGGCTAACGCGAATCTGCTTTCACGATCGTCAGCGTTGAGGAACAGTTTGGCGCATGACAAGAGAACGGTGCTTTCGAAAGAGTTTCCTACTACAAGACTATCTGCTGATAAGACGGGAATGCCTTCTCCCGTCAAAAAATTGGCCAATAATTTGCCCTGGGCATTTCCACGGACCAAAAGGGCGATGTCATTGTACGAATGCCCTCGCTCTAATAGGGTTTCTATGCTTGATTTTACGCTAGCGCATACCGCCTCAGCATAACGTTGAGCAGTTTTTGTTTCTCCTTCGGGCACGGAGATGAACGCTACGTTTACTTCACCTTTTAAGGAATCTTTATGAGGTGTTTGTTGCAGTTGCGCACCGGTATAAGCGCTCTGGTGAGCGGGAACAGTAAGTCGTTTTCCGAGGTGTTCGAAAAAGTCATTGTTAAAGTGTACAATGTTCCCATAGGTGCGAAAGTTTTTAGGCAGTTGAACGGTTTCACGTGAGTATAATTCGTATCCCTCCGGGTGTTGTTGAAAGCGATTAGACGGATGGACGTTATCTACCAACGCCATGAATTGTTCAGCGCGTCCACCCCTCCAGCGGTAGATGCTTTGTTTTGCATCTCCAACTATGAGCGCACTGTTTGGATTTTCATCTTTAGTCAGCGTATGCTCAATGAGCGGGTGTAAATTATCGAATTGCATTTCAGAGGTATCCTGAAACTCATCGATATAAAAATGCCAAAACTTTTCACCCAAACGCGCATAAATAAACGCAGTAGGCTCTTTTTGAAGCTCTTCGGAAATTAATTTATTGAAGGCGCTTAATGGCATGGTATTCTGCTCGTCCTGAAGGGCATTAAACTTATCCATCAGTGCCCGAGTCGCCGAGAGTTGCTGCAGTTTTTCGGTGGCCTGCTTTAGCAACAATAATTTGCGTTGGTTACTATCTTGAAACGCACGTGCCAATTCTAAAAAGGCCTCCCAATCCGTATCTGCACCTTTCTTTGGCTTCGTCTTAAACGCCTGAACACCTGCTTCGAGATTATTGCTGCGCAGGTTAGACCAAAGATCAACGAAGTGTTTTTTCGCTTGAGGGTAATAAGTGAAGTTATCTTTTGTATAACCCTGGCTTTGCAAATGGGTAAAAGCTCGCTGTGCCAGTTTTTTACCCTCGGCTACAATGACAGAAAGCTCACGATTCAGTTCTTCTTCCAGCTCAAGCATGCGTTCCGGTCCCGGTAAATGGGCCAATTCCTTCCACGTATCCTCATTAAAGCTCTCTTTTCCTTCGCGCTTTAAATCACGATCAGGGTTATGACTCTTTTCCCGGTTCATACGTTCCTGCATCCATGCAGCTAAGGACTCCCGTAACGCTGGCGCATCCCCGAGGCTGCTGTAGAGTAGGTCCATTGCCTCTTCAATCATGCCATCGAGGTCCAGTCGTACCTCAAAATTATCGTCGAGGTCAAGATCTCTTGTGAAAGTGCGCACTAATCGATGCGTGAACTGATCAATAGTACCAACATTTAATGTGCTGTAGTTGTGCAACATGTGGCTTGCGGCTCCAGCGGCGCGTTGCTGCAATTCCTCCGGTGAAACGCCTATTTCCTCCCATATGGGCTTGAAAAATTCACTTTGGGAAGGTTGTTCGAGGCCTTTGAAGGCTAATAATTGGTCCAAAAGGCGTGCCTTCATTTCGGCAGCGGCATTGTTGGTGAAAGTGATTGCTAAAACCTTTTGATACGCATGGTCCAGGTCCTTTTTTCGCAGCGCATTCATCAAGATATGCTGAACCAGTGAATAGGTTTTACCCGATCCCGCTGATGCATTTAAAACGATGAAGTCTGCCGGGGCAGATAGCGGCGTATCGCCTTGTTTAGCGGTCATAGAGTTTGTTGAACAGGATATAAACGTAAGTTAAAACCTTCAGTCGGAATTTGCCTTACCTTTATACCAAGAATTAATATAAAACCTACTAAATATGGCATTTGAATTACCACAATTGGGGTACGCACACGATGCGCTAGAGCCGCATTTTGATGCACGCACCATGGAAATCCACCACGGGAAACACCACGCAGGATACACTTCTAAGCTCAATGCAGCTGTTGAAGGAACAGATATGGAAGGCAAGTCTATCGAAGAGTTGCTAGCAAATCATTCAGACCATGCAGCCATCCGCAACAACGGTGGCGGTTACTACAACCACTGCTTGTTCTGGGAAGTACTTTCTCCAAACGGCGGCGGTGCGCCAACAGGTGAATTAGCGGCAGCTATTGATGAGGCTTTTGGCTCGCTTGATGGATTAAAAGAAAAATTCAACGCGGCAGCAGCGACACGCTTTGGTTCAGGATGGGCCTGGTTGTGTGTGAATAACGGTGTATTGGAAGTGTGTTCTTCTGCAAATCAGGACAACACATTAATGCCAGGCGTTGGTTGTGGTGGTCACCCGATAATGGGCTTGGACGTGTGGGAACACGCGTACTATTTGAATTATCAGAACCGTCGCCCAGACTATATTGCAGCATTCTGGAATGTGGTGAATTGGGAAGCAGTAGCAGCGAAATACGCAGCGGCGAAATAAACTGGTTAATCAAGGAAAAACAGAGACCTCGGGCTAAACGCCCGGGGTTTTTTTGTGCCGGGATTTAAATGGCTTCGTCTATTTTTTCTACGGCTTTTCGTACGTCAAAGTATAGGCGTGCACCGATTCCATAATTAGGCACTACTAAACCATATTCGTCTGATGTTCGCAAAAGAGAAAGGCCTGGCGCAAATTCGAAGAATAGATCAACAGGAAAATCAGTAACTTCATATGCCACCCCGAGAGTCACCCTCGCATAGAGTTGATTGCCCTCCTCATTGTAGCTTTTGAAATGAATACCGCCGCCGTAATAGAGGGGAATACGCCCTCTTTCAGCAGTGATGATATCGTAGTTGTGGAGCAAGTAATCGGCTCCTATGTTAACACCCTCATCTTTGTCCACCGTACTGTAGCCTAGGGTATACTGACATGCTTCGTTATTA
>Ga0102854_1000133_pt1 | contig 25613 bp, 21 predicted proteins | sample Colrivmet1370A02_FD_84502 | JGI IMG/M metagenome (GOLD analysis project Ga0102854, IMG submission 84502) | Estuarine microbial communities from the Columbia River estuary - metaG 1370A-02 | ecosystem: Environmental > Aquatic > Marine > Intertidal zone > Estuary | place: USA: Columbia River... | reverse complement strand
TAACATTTTAATAAAATATACTTTTTTTAAAATGTCAAATAAAATTATTTAGGAGTAAAATGTTAAGCGTAGCTTTGTTTTTTGGTTACTTTTTTTTAAAAAAAGTAGTTTTTTAAAAAAGTTAAATGACTCCACGTTTACTAGAAAGATTAAAGTTATCAATAACATCTTGAATTTCTGTAATTTCTAATGTAAAAGAATAATCAAGATCATTAAATTCGTAAAATGTACCATCGTAATTTAAAATAGAAAATTCTAATTCTTCCAGACTATTTAATGGCACAGTATCGAAATTTTTAGGATTACTTAGATAAGTAAATACCATACTTCCAGGTGATTCTGATAAAGATATTCTTGCAAAAATATCACGTACCTTTCCAGTATTCATCATTGTAGAAAGTTGTGGTGAAGCTAAAAATGAATAATTTTCGCCTTGTAAATTAATAGATCTATTTAAAACATTGTTTTTTGTATTTGTTTGTTGACCATTAAAACCATGTAATAAACTACTTATATATAAAGAACTACCACCACCTTGTTCTATTGATGTAGCAAAATATCCTCTATTATAAAATGTAAATGTATTTTCATCTAAAATATCTCTTACAGTAAATTCTTTTGAATTTATATTTAATTCAGATATCTCACCTACAGTAATAGCATTGTATAAATAAAATTTTTGATCAAATCCAATAATACCTGATGTACCTTGTGATATAATTGGATAAGAATAAGGTACTGTAAAAGTATCACTACCAGTTACAGTTACATTAAAAGAATCATCTAATAATGGTGTACTATTTGTTTGACCAAAACGAATTAATTGATTATCTGTAAAATTGTGTGGTAATTGTGTTTGTAAAACTAATAAATTACCAGCAGTTTGACCAGCTGGTAAACCTGTTGTATTTTGTATACTGATAATTTTATTAAAACCGTGATTTGGAAAGGAAACTGTAAAAAGTCCTGTTGCTAGATAAGCACTTCCATTTAAAATTGTATCATTGTTAAATGTACCTGTACGTGTATTAATCACGATACTATTAGAACTAGGGATAGCATAAATACTAAAAGAAATATTTGAAATATTAGGTGACGATTTAATATTTTTAATCATAATTGTATCTCCTAATTGCAAGTTATGGTTTGGACAAATTATGGTAGTTGTAGACGATGAAATTATAATATCTGTTATTGGTATAGTATATGTAGTTAATGGTTTATATCTTGATATAATTCCACCGGAACCAACTGGATTATTAATACTTTCTCCTCCAGATGGAAGAATTCCTCCTATTACAAAACTTTTATCTTCAAAAACATTTAATAATTGAAATGTTTCATCTAAATTAGGGGTAGTTTTTGTATCAGATAATGTAATTCTTAGACCTTTATCATTTAATGTATAATTATGTTCTGAATGTGTACTAATTAAAATAGTATTTGTATTGTTATTTGAAATAGATTGAATGTTTAAAGTTCTTCCATTAAAAACAACTTGACCAGATCCAAAACTTTCTAATAATAATGTTGAATTTATACTTATAGAAAAAGTTGTAGCTGATATAATATCTGTAATAATAACAGCACCATCTATGTTTGGTGAAACGCCACTTGAATATATCATACAAACTTTTCCTAAAAAGTCTGTCGTGTTTGAAAATAAATGATTTGTAGTAGTTGTAATATTCGCCTGATATAAATTTGTAATTGATTTTATATAGGTATTAATTAATTGAGAACTATTTTCTAATGGATAACCTATGTTTTGAGCAACTGTAGTAGAATGTTCTCCAAATAAAAGTTGAAATGGTGCAATTTTACCAGTTTTTAAAGTATTTCCTCCACCAGTTAATGTTTGAGAAGCATTTACATTTATTTCAAAAACAAACGTATTCTGGTTTAAAACAGATATTTTTTGTTTTGTATTTAAAGTACTTCCTTGAATACCAGCTAATGTCTGTGCTCCAACTAAATAAATAGAATCGCCACTTGAAAACCCATGATTTGGAGCTGTTACTACAATAATTCCTGTGTTTACAGAAGTTTGAAGAGGATTATTACTTAGTTGTGTTAATATAAGAGAAGTAAATGTAACAATATCTGTATCAATATCTAATGATACTAAAAAATAATGAAAACTTCCTAAATTATCTCTTCTTTTTACTAATGAAATTTTATTACTCATTTCTGATTGTAACGATGACGAAACATAACTACCAGTACGTAATTGAACAATGTATTCTGGATATGTTTTTGTAATAGCATTTAAAATATCATTGTCAACGTCTTCTTTATTTCTCCAATGAATATGATGATTTGTTGTATTAATAACAGCATTTGTATTTGGAAATTCAATACTAGCTAATCTAATTGTTTTTACATTGTAAAAAGTTTTTCCTAAAAAAATTTTAAAATAACTTGGTTTTTTATATAATAGTTTATTACGATCTCTTGAATCAATGCTTACATATGTAAGTATTTCTTTTGTTTTTCTTTTTTGTTGCTGTGGTTGAATATTACTTTTTGGTGAAAATTTATTCGTATTCATTAAACTTTGATCATCAGTATCTTCTTCTAATCGAATACTTCTAATTGATAATCTATCAATGCTTTCTTTTAATTTTCTTTTTTCTATTATTTGCTGTTCATTTTTATAAAAAGTTTTAAATTCGTTATTGAAATCATCACCGATTTCGTTTGTTAGTTCTGGTTCTGATATAAAACTATTACTATATAATAGATCATTTTCATCAAAATCCATACCTATTTATCTTATTATTAATTTAAAAGGCGAAAAAAATACATGAGATTTAACTTATTTATTTTTTAAAGAATTAATTACTAATAAGATAAAAAGACCAAATATTAAATAAGAAACAATTTCCATCATTTCTTCATTATCATATATATTAAATTGTCTACTAATCATATCTCTACATCTACGACAATCTACAATATGTTTAATATAAACATCACAGTCGTCTTGTTCAAATTTTTCTAGTTTTTTATTTGGTAAAGGAACTATTTCCTTTATTTCCGGAATTAAACTAGCACCATACTCTTCACTTTTATCATTGTAAGCTCCGTATAGATTTATGTTTTTATATTCTATATCTTTAATTGATTCTGATACAGGTGTATTATAAAATCTTAAATTATTTTGAATAGGTGATTTTTCAAATGTAGAACTAGCAAAATCACCACTTCCAGAACCTTGCTGTGTAGGTTGTGATTCTTTATGACCTAATTCTTGTGGTTGTTGTTGCTGCGGCTGCGGCTGTTGTTGCGGAGCTAATGGTGTTTGTAAATTACTATAAAGAGATTCGTCATATACTTTATTATTTTCAAAATTAGGGAAAACACTTTTTATATATGAATAACTCATATCTTATTATTATTACTCTGTAAAAAAAAATTTTATATATATTTTAAAATATATAATCTAAATATATATATTTTATATCTTTGTATATAATATATTTATGTTAGATAACTTTATAAGTGAAATTATAAAAGGAGCTTTTATAGCCTTTTTATATTTGCAAATAACATTGACAAATGATACAACCTTTGAAAATATTGCTAAATTTACATTTTTTTATTTATTAATGGTATATGGAGCATTGATATCTGGTATACAAACAAATGCTATTACAACAGCATTTTTAACAAAAACAGTCTTTACATTAATTGACGAAAGAATTAAAAAAAAGGATTTAGATAAAGAACTACTTTTTTAAAAAAAAGTAACCAAAAAACAAAGCTACGCTTAACATTTTACTCTTAAATAATTTTATTTGACATTTTAATAAAATATACTTTTTTTAAAATGTTAAGCGTAGCTTTGTTTTTTGGTTACTTTTTTTTTAAAAAAGTAGTTTTTTGGTTACTTTTTTTTTAAAAAAGTAGTTTTATAGTCTTAATGCATTACCTTTCTTAGGTCTTCCTCTTCTTTTTATAGGAATACTTTTTAAAATATCATCTGATGTTTCTGTAATTTCCCTTTTATTATGTTCTTTTTCTTTTTTTCTTTCATTCATTGTTTTTAAAATATTATCTATATCTATTCCATCAGGTGAAATATAATTTGTACTTGGTGCATTCATTTTGGATGGCAAGTTATCTTCTGATGTTTCACTTGATTGTGATCTACGTGCTTTTTTTAAATGTGAAGCATTAGGTATATTATCACTTGCTATTTTAAAAAAATTTGGTTGAATATTTGATCTTTGTTGCTGTTGTTGATACATTTGTTGTTGTTGTTGCTGTTGTTGCTGTTGTTGATACATTTGTTGTTGCTGTTGTTGATACATTTGTTGTTGTTGTTGCTGTTGTTGCTGTTGATTATTAGTTTGTTGTGCAGGACCTCTATTCATTAATCCTCCTAATAAAGAAGTAATTGCACTATTTGCATCTAATTTTGATATTTTTTTAGAAATAGTAAACATAGTAGCTGAACTGCAAATCATAAATATTAATCTTAGTTCTGGTGACATTTGACCCCTTCCTTTATATTTCTCATATAATTCTGCCATAACATCATCATATTCTTGATTTTCCATAGAATATCCCATAGCTTCACTCCAACCATCTAAATCTACACCAACTGGATCGAATTTATTATTCAACATTTCAATACCTTGAACACCTAAAAGTAACATTCTTTTGAAAAATGCAGTATTTCTTTCAGTAGAAATCTCGTTTTTAATTCTTTCATATTCATTTCTAATTTCGTCTAATGAACAGTTCATGTCAAGATGTAACGAACTCCATTTTCCTTTAACATTTAATTTATTGAATTTGTATAAAAATTCACTCTTTTCTTTTCTTATAGTATCATTTTGATTTTCTCTAGAAACTAATTTTTCCTTTTTCTTTTTTTGTCTAGTGTCATCACTACTTCTACTTGAAGAAGAACTTGATTTAGATGATTTTATAGAGGTTTTTTTATAATCTTTATGTACTTCTTCATGTATAGAAGTATTTTTTTTAGAAACAATAGAAATATTATCTATCGGTTTTGCTATTTTCTTTTTATTTGCCATTAATTCTAATTGCGATAATGAAATATCTTCCGATTCGACTTGGCCTTTTGATGATCTTTTTTTAGAAGATTTAAAAGATGAAGATGATGTTAAAGATAATTTATCATTTACTTCTGCCTTTTCAGATAAGGTTTTTGATTTATTCTCTTGCTCCATATTAAATTATAATAATAATATAATTGTTGTTTTTAAACAAATAGTACTTTTAAAAAAAAAAAGTACGCAAAAAATAATTTAATTAAAATTTTAATTAAATTATATACTATTCATTTTTTAAATTAAACTTTTTTGACCATATGTCCATACTTTTTACTTCAATAATTTTGTTTTATTTTGGAATTACTAAAAGTAAAGTAAATTAAATTCAATATTTAACGAAGAGTTACTCCATGTGTGATACAAGTAAAAATCTAAGAATACCTAAATCAGCAACAAAATATTCTAATATTAATGGTTTGTCATTCGTAAGTAAAATATTCATATTTTCACATAAATGAGATGCTTTTATAAAATTCATAAGATGACTTAATTTAAATTTTCCTTGTACAATTTTATCATTCGATTTTTCAAATTTAATAGAACGAATATCTTCGCCATTTTGTTGTAAAAGTGTTTTTTGATCTTTGTTTAGTTTATCATCTATTTCACTAATAGCTGTTTTAAAATCTGCCAACCCATCATCGCAACTAAATATAAGTTGTTTTCCTATACTTTTTATTTCAACAACCTTTCCTTCTAATAATTGTATATCTTTGATAATTTGTTGAAATTGGATAGAAGGCATGTTAATTACATAATCAAAGATAATATCAGATACATTAATAACTTTATCATCTAAAGATAATAATGGAATTTTATAATCCTTTACTTTTCCCATAAAAGGATCAGCTAATTCTATTCCTAATTTGTCTTCTTCATCTTTATTCATATATAAAGTAATTGTCTCTCTTCTATTTGCCGATTTGATTGTTTTGAAAAAAGTATTTGTGTCAATTCCTAAAATAACAGGTTTTTCACATTTATAACTCTCAAATTTATTTGCATCTAATTTAATATACGTTAGAGAAACTTTTGAAACATCCAAAGTTGAAATTTTTATACAATCCTTATTAATTAAAATGTTTGTTTCTTTAATATAAGGTTTAATGACTTCAAACAAATTTTTAAGAATGACACTTTTTAATGTTTTAATTTCAAAAATTCTTTCAGTCATTTTTAGATATTAAAAATTTTTATTTTTAAACTACTTTTTTAAAAAAAAAGTAACCAAAAAACTACTTTTTTTAAAAAAAAGTAACCAAATCACATTTACACCTAAAGAATTAATACATGATATTTATTTCGATAATACAAAACATATTATTCCATATACAAATGGAAAATGTTATCTTGTTTATCAAGATATAACTTTTAAGATTCTTGAGTTTCTTGAAAAAGTATCACCTCAAAGTTCTGTTCAATTAAACAAGGAACCTAAAATTCCAGAAATTATTGTTACTGGTGTAATTGATAACAAATTGTTATCAAGAATTAATAGAATTATGACAAACTATATTAATTCAAAATTTTCATTATTTATTGGTCAAAACTAAAAGTTTCCAAGAATTTTTAAAAAGGATATATACAATTATCAATTATTTCATTATAAATAGATATATCACATATATTTCTATTTTCTTTATTATATAATTCAATGATTTTATTTTTTTGTACATCTTTACCATAAAATCTACTAGTGTTTTTATTATTTAAAAAATTATTTAAATCATTTAAAGTTTTAAATGGTGTATTTAAACCATATATATAACCAGATGGATGTAAAAATGTAATAGATTTTCTAAATACTATAGAATAAGATGGTTTAGAAATTGATATGTCTTCTTCGATACCATGTTTCCAAATAAGATTAGCATTATAATTTATAATTAATAAACTACCATGTTCAACTTTAACTTTAATAATTTCTTTTGTTTGTTTATGAATTAATATACATGTTCTTGTAGCACCAAATCTAATTACAAATATCGGTGATTCTTTATCTAAATCAATTATTTTATCACTATGAGGATTTATAATTGACTTTCCATCACTATATTTTTGAATTTTACAAATATTTATATTGGTTTTAAAATCACTATCTATTTTATCTTTAATTTTTTTAACTGATTCTGAACAGTCATATATTGTTTGATGTTCAATTGAAGGACAACGTAACCATGGTACACTAATGACATCATGTTTAATTCCTTGAAAACATCCTGTTCTACATAATTCTTTATTATTTATTGTAAATTTATCCCATTTACATTCTTTTTCTAAATCTTCTATAGAAATATTTATATAATTTTTTATTATAAAAATACCATCTTTATGTATAAGTTGCATTTAACATAAATTAAACTTTTATCTTTAAATTAAAGTGTTTAAGCAATTAATTGCCAAAGCGCGCCTGTAAATGGACCTGGTGCCCAAGTAACGATACTTGTATGTGGCGTTAAACATTTATAAGTATTACCTTGATAACTTACGATTGAATTTACAGTGTAAGTTACACCAGAAGCCCATAATATTCCAACTGGTTGTGGTTGAGGTGCTGGTTGTGGTTGAGGTTGTGGTTGAGGTGTTGGTTGAAAAAGTAACCAAAAAACTACTTTTTTAAAAAAAAGTTTTATCAAAAAAAAATTAAAATAATTTTAGAAAATCGTATAAAAATATGAACATGATTTTAGATAGTGACGATTTAGATAATTTTATACCAAAGCATCCTAATAGAAAACGAGTATATGAACGTTTTTATAAATTCATTGATAAAAATGCTAAAATTAGATCAGAAGAAAATGTAAAAGAAACAAATTTAGGTGAAGTAGAAATAAAAAAAATAGCATTAAATATTGAAAGAGGTATATTTAATCATTCTTTAACATTATATAAAAAAACAGAGGTAAATGAAACTTGGAATGAAATTTTTAAAAATGTTTATATTAATAGAGCTATTTTAGTTTATAATAATTTAAATCCTGAAAGTTCTTTAAAAAACAAAGACTTATTGGCTAAATTATTTTATAAACAATGTACTGAATTTGATATAGCTTCTTTTAGTCCCGATCTTCTTTTCCCAGAACGTTGGAACGAATTGAAAAAAAGTATTCAAAAAGACGACGAAGATATTGTATATACTATAAATATAGAAGATAGACCAGATGGATTATTTAAATGTGGAAAATGCTATAGTTATAAAACAGAATATAACGAAAGGCAAACAAGAAGTGCAGATGAACCTACTACAAAATTTTGTTATTGTTATAAATGCGGAAATAGATGGAGATTCTGTTAACTTTTTTTAAAAAAAGTAACCAAAAAATAAAGCTACGCTTATATATATACTTTTTTTAAAATGTCAAATAAAATTATTTAGGAGTAAAATGTTAAGCGTAGCTTTGTTTTTTGGTTACTTTTTTTAAAAAAAAGTAGTTTTTTGGTTACTTTTTTTAAAAAAAAGTAGTTTTTTGGTTACTTTTTTTAAAAAAAAGTAGTTTTTTGGTTACTTTTTTTAAAAAAAAGTAGTTTAAAAATAAAAAAGTTTACTAAATTAAAAAAGATGAGTAAAATTGATCAAGAATTTACAGTTGTTAAAAGTAAACGAACTGTAACAAATAAGAAAACATTTACAAATGAAAAACGTTATGAAAACGATGTTAAAAATTTACAAAGGAAAATTTATAGTCCAAAAGTAGATTTGGTATCATGTTCTGATTCGTTCAAGGTTAGAATCGAATTACCTGGTGTACCAATTGATACAATTAAAGTTGAACTTAAAGAACAACAAATTGTATTAATTTCAGGTGTAAGAATAAGTTTACATGAAGAAGAAACTGATAAAGTAATTTATAGCGAGACAAAATATGGTAATTTTATTAGAAGAGTGAAATTACCAGAATTAGTTGAACGTTTTTATTTTAATCAAAATAAATGCGATTTAGTAAATGGTGTTCTTTATTTACAATTTCAAAAAAAAATAAAACCAACTTTTGAAAGTACCTTTACCGACGAAAATAAAGGTACCTTTACCGACGAAAATAAAGGTAATATAGAAATGGGAGAAATAGGAGAAAGGGTAATTTGGTCCGATATGATTTAATTTCAATTTCAATTGTATCTCAATTCATCATCTTTTAATATTATATATTTAATATCTGTATTTTCATCATTTATTTTATTATAATAATCTTCAAATGTAATATCTTTATAATTAATAGATTTAAAGAATCTTTTTTGCATTGATTTTAATTTATTTTGTTTATGAATAAGAAGACGTTTACTTCCTAATTTATTATAAAGATCTATAATTTTAGTATTATCTAACGTTAATAAAATAAGATGGATGTTAGGATCAATGAAATCATTTAATTTTGCAAAGTCATCTAAAATATCTGTATCAATAATACAAATAATTCTATCATTTTCTTTTATTATTTTTTTATCAATATTTTGCTTAACATGAAAATCTGTAAAATATAGATATGGATTATCTAATAACATCTGTTTAAACATTTTTCTATTATCATTTGCTGTAAATATATATATATGATTACTATAAATATCACTGATATCTTTTAAAAGACTTAATTTATATAAAATATTACTTATTATATCTGAATTATCTTTTCTATCATCATTCGCTATTAAAATATTCTTTTTGTAAAATTCTGAAGGTTTTAATATATATTTCTTTAATTCAAATTTTTCTTTACTTTCACTTTCACTTTCACTTTCATGATAGCTTGAAGATCTTGATAAAGACGATAAAGATACCTTGTCTTCTTGTGTTTTAAATTCGTTAACTGGTAAACTAATTTGTTTATTTTCTTCTTCATCTGTAAAAATACTACCTTGCCGTCTATCGACGTCGTCGGTAAAGGTACCTTGCCGTCTATCGTCGACATTGCCGTCTTCTGAAAAAGATGATTCTGTAAATAAATTAGATCCTTCTTCTTGTGATGGTGTAAATGAACCACCGACACTAACAAAATCTTCTTGTTTTTTAACAGACTCTTTTTTAACAGACGCCTTTTTTTTAACAGAATCTTTTTGTTTTTTAACAGAATATTCTTGTTTTTTAACAGAATCTTCTTTTTTAACAGAATCTTCTTCTTTTTTAACAGAATCTTTTTGTTTTTTAACAGACTCTTTTTTAACAGACGCTTTTTTAACAGACGCTTTTTTAATAGAATCTTTTTGTTTTTTAATAGACGCCTTTTTTTTAATAGAATCTTCTTCTTTTTTAATAGACTCTTTATCGCTTTTTTTTTCTATTTTTAATGGAACATGTATTTCATTACTTATAGTTGTATTTTGAAGTATATCAGCGTCTTTATCGTAGTTAATGACTTTATTGTTTTTTTTAACGCGAGTTTTTTGTTCTTCTTTAACACTATTATTTACAAAAAATACAGTTAAAAAATCAGTTAATCTATCCATGTATATATATAAACAAAATCAATAAAAAAATAAGATCTTTTAAACGAAATTACAATACATTCCAATATTTACTGATGATATTTTCCATATTAGGAAATAGTGTATTAAATATTTTTTTATAATACATATCTTCTTTAGAATTAGGTATTACTCCACTTGTACCTTTAACAAAGACGTCGTTAGACGGCAAGGTAGTATTTTGAATGTAATTATAAAATTCTGTATCTGTAATTTGTTGATTAAAACAAGTTGATAAAAAATCAGTAAATGTATTGAAACTTTCAGAAATGTCTTTTCTAGAATTCCATAATATCTCCTTTTGAATTTTTTCATTATCAAATGATTTACGTATAATATATTTTTCAATAGGATCTCTTGAATAACCAGACATTTGTGGTCGTTGTAAAGAAGGATGAATTGATAATATATATTCTACAAAATCCTTTGAAAGAAATGGATATCTAATTTCTAAACCAAAAAACCCAGATAATTTATCTGATCGTAACAAATCGTATTTATGTAAATTAAAAAGTAATTCTATGCTTTTTTCTCTAAATTCTTTATCGTTTAATGTAAATAATTCATCATAACCACAACATTCATCTAAACCCTCGCCTGAAAGTAGTACTTTTATATCAGTCTTTTCTTTAATGTATTTTAACAAATAATATAAAGGTATACTTTTTCTAATGGTAACAGGATCATATGTTTCTAATCCTTTTATAATATTTGGTATTTCAGGTAAAATTAAATTGTAATCTGATAAACTTACAATGTGATGATGTATTATAATATTGTATGTTTTTTCTAAATATAAAACATGATTTTTTGCATTAATAACATCATCATTATCTAAATCGCCTATCGTAAAAACTGATAAAGGATTATCATAACCGTATTCAACTAAATATTTTACTAAAATACTAAGAATGATACAGCTATCAAAACCACCACTTAATAATAAACCTACTTTTTTATCAGATAAATTAAACCTTTCAATTACACTTTTATTTAATATTAAATTTATATTTTTATAAATACTACTTAATGTATTTGGATCAGGTTTATTATAAATACAATTTGATAAATCTGAATAAAAAGATAAATCATAATATGTAGTAAATTCGTCACTTATATTTTTTTGCATATTTTTTTGCATACTGTTTTGTGAACTTGAATTAATAGCTTTTTGATAAGACCAAAAACATCCTGGTGGTATTTCTGTTACTATATAATCTGGATTTTTTAACAATTCTTTTGGAATACCCTTTAATTCTGTTGTAAATAGATAAAACATTTCAGATAAATTTTCGTTTTTAGCAATGTATTTTACCATGTATAATGGTCGTGTTCCAAAAAGATCTCTTACAACAAAAGCATTAATGTTTTTTAAATTAAATGTTGTAGTATTTTCTGTTAAAACAAAAGAATATTCTCCGTTTATTTTTTTTAAAGATTCTACAAGACCTTTTTCTGAATTTTTTTCTTTATCAGCATATTTAATATATAATGGTAATATAATTTCACAATCTGATTGTGATTGTAAATCTTTATCAGTAAATCCTTCTGATTCAATGAGATCTCCGTAATTATAAATTTCTCCATTACATAATAATTTTCTTTTAGGTCTATTACGTAATTCTGGATATGAACTTATTTTATGTAAAATAGGATCTTCAAATGGCTGAGATCCATCTTCTGAAATATCATTTATACTCATTCTATGATAACCGTAGTTAAAGGTTATTTGTTTATATTCCTTTAGTTCTCTTTTACTTAAAATGGAACTTATTTGTTGAGTATTTATATTGTTAATAACAGGTGTGTTTTCAATTAGAAATTGAGTATCGTCTTCACCTCTTGATTTCATGTTCATAAATGAATTTATATATTCTATATTAATAGGCGGTTTAGACATGTTGTATAATAAAAAAAGAATAGCTCCCATCTACAAATAGATTATAGTTTGAAAAACTGTTTTTAACGTAACTCGTAATTTATTTTTTATTATTTTTAATAATAATATAAATTTCATCATATTTTTTATAAATAATTTCTTTATCGTTCTTGTTAATTTTTTTAACACTTATTTTTTCTTTAATATGATCTATAAATTCTTCTTTATCAGCTTCGGTTTCTGTACCGTTTAATTTTTTTATAATAAAGTAAAGTAATTCTTCATTAATTATCTTTTCAATTTGCTTTGTTATAATTGTCTTGGTTGAAATTTTTTTAATAGTCTTTTTTTTATCAATAGAGTTTGAATTCGTAGTACCTCTACCGTCTCCGACGTTAATCGGTAAGGTATCTTTTGTACCTTGATTTTCTTGATTTTCTTTTATATTATTTAAAACAAACTCGTTTTTATCTTTATTATACAATAGAATTTTTATATTATCAATAATTCCAGAAGTAACATTCCATGTGTAATTACGATATACTATTTTTTTTTCTAAAAATGCATTTTTTAATAAATCATATAAATGTTGAACCTTGTCAGTTTGAGAATCTGTATTTTTTTTTATAAAATATTCAGAATATTCATAAAATCTTTCTAAACGTTCTTCATTTGATAAAAGTGTCCATTTTTTAAAATATTTTCCTTCTCTAGATATTTTAATCTCTTTTTTATTTCCAGTAAACCCTATTTTTTTAAAAAAGTCTTCACGATTTGTTAGATAAGAATATAAATTATTATTTAAATTGTTCCTTGTATTATTAATAAACTTTTCATTATTTTGAATAGATTTTATTATTTCATCGTAATCATGTACTAAATTATCAAATTCTTCTATACATAATATTTTAAACATTTTGACCATTTTATCTAATTCGTTTTTAGAATTAGTGTCATTAATTACAATTTGTATATTATATTTAATAGATAAATATTCATGTATTGGTAAAGATGTTTCTGAAAAAAGTATTGACATATTATTAACAAATCCTTTATATCGTTCTTTTATTCTTTTTGATTTTATACTACATTCGACGTATTCTTTAAAAAACGCAATACTATCATTATAAATCTCTTTTTGAGAATCTACAAGTGTGCTTGTAATAAAATTATCAATTTGATCTTCCAACTTTTGTTTTTCATCTTTTAAAAGATTTATTGATTTATATTCATATAAATCTTTGTATAAATTATAATAATATTCTCCATTGTCTTCTGTTGATGATAACCATTCTAATCTTTTTATACTTTTAGTGTCTTTAGAATGCGTTTCTTCTTTAATAAATGGACATAAACCATATTTTTTTATAATAGATTCGTGTAAAAATAAATTACCAGGTAATAATTTACAATCATTTTCTAGATATATTTTCTCAATCTCTTTGGATTCTATATATGTTTTTCTTACAAGTTCTCTTTGTTCTTTTGCTTTTTTAGCTTTATCTATAGCTTCTGTATCATTTTTCTTTTTTTTTGCAGCTCTAAAATCTAAACTATCCATTGCTTTTTGAACAGCAAGTATTCTATTGTTTTTAGTCATTTCAGATCTTTCATTTTTATAAATGATTTTCAAATCTTCGTTTAATTTTTTTAATTGATCCATCTTTTGCTGTTTTAAATTAGTATTTTTCTTACGTTCTTCATTTGAAATTTGCGTTTTATTTAGCTTTACAATCATTTCTATTTCATTTTTCAACATATCAACCATTTGTAATGTAGATTTTTTTGCTCCAAGATCTAAGGTAGAATTCGTTTCTTGTCGTCTACCTTGCCGTCTATCGACAGCGTCGGTAAAGGTACCTTGCCGTCTATCGACAGCGTCGGTAAAGGTATTTACATCTTTATTAACCTTAACATCTAAAGTTAAAGAAACAGTATTCATTTATAATATATATAATAGGAGATCTTCTTTATTCAATTTTTTACACATTTTCCCATTTTAAAAGAATTACATTATTTTCTTTTAATATATTTTTACTTAGACTATCAATTTCAGGTGAATAATCTTCTATATATACAACTCTTTTAATTTTACATTGTAAAATTTTTTTAACACAGCTAATACATGGTATTAATGTAACATACATTGTAGAATCTTTTAAATCGGTTTTATTAACAAATAATAATGCATTTTCTTCAGCGTGTAAGCACATGCATAAATCTAAAGCCTTTCCTGAAGAATTTCCATTCTTATTTTCTTTATTATTAAATTGATCCATGCATCTTTTACAACCTCCTTCATAACAATTCTTTGTATTTATAGGAGTTCCATTGTAACCTAAAGAAAGAATTCTATTGTCTTTTACTACAAGACATCCTACCTTTCTTTTAATACAATTACTTCTATTTTTTGTTAATAATGAAATTGAAACAAAATACTCATCCCAACTTGGTCTACTAAATTCCATAATTTCACCTTTGTTCATTGTATTTTACATTTAATAAAAATAAAATTTACAGCGGCACCTTTACCGACGCTGTCGATATACGGCAAGGTATTCGTTCGAAATACGATGCGCCTCTTTTGGAACGATGGTTCCATTAGCAACTTGACGCCACCGATAATGTAAGATAAGAATAAAACTGTTGTAACTGTTGTATAATGTATATTAAAATGAAACCGTATATATTATACAATTCTCCATTCCTAAAGTTTTTTAAAGTATGGTTTAAATTGGTAAAAATCATTCCTGTAAATTTAGACCATATACTGTTTTTATTTAAAAAAATATATAGTTTTCAAATGATATTTTGAAAGATTCTAAAAACACGATTGGAATGTTTTTCAGGAATGGGGGGGGAGACTTTTTTTTTTAGAGACTTTAATATAGATTTATAGAAATTTTTACATTTTTATATTTTTTATTTATTTTTTTAAAAAAGTTTTTCAAGATTATAATTTAATAATTTTTATTTAAAAAAATATAATAATACAATATAATAATATATATGAATGAAAGAAAAAGAGAATATAGATAATACATGTGTTTTTTGTAATTCTTTTTTTAATCAAAAGTATAATCTAAATAAACATTTAAGAGAAAATAGATGCGAATCCTTTAAAAAAATGAACGCATTAGATATCCATAATATGTTAACAAAGAATAATGTTAAAAGTAATATAAATACATATAATGAAAAATGCACTGTAAACAATATAAACAATATAAACAATATACATATCGAGCGTATAGAAATTGTAAATCATATAAATAATCTAGATACTGCTTATATAGAACCGAGTAAAATGAAAGAATTGGTTGATGAATACAATTATCCTAAATTAAATTTATTACTTAGTAATTATATAAAAGACATTATTTGTAATAAAAATCAACCACAAAATCATTCTGTAAAATACGTTAAAAAGAAGCCACCTACGTATAATTCATTAGTACAGGATTCTGATGGTAATTTAATAAATGTTGTTAAAAATTTAAAAGATTCATGTGAATTATTAACAGATCCTATTTTAGAAATTTTAAAAACTAAATTAAAACAGTATATAAAATATTATAAAAAGGATGATGATTATGATATTGATACAGTAAATGATATATGTAAGGAATTGAATAAAGATGCAGTTAAAAAAGCTTTAGGTTCCGTATTACAAAATGACATATTAAATGATATTCAAATGAAATTTACAAAATTTAATTAAAAATATATTCGTTATTGTTTAAAAAGGAATTTATTTTCTAATAATAAAGTATGATACCTGATAAACTTTTAATTAACTTGAAAATAATAAGTAAAATACAGAAAAATGGCAGAATAGCACGTAGTTTTGATGGTATTATTTCATTAGAAAATGATGCATTTTATCAATCTGTTAAGCGTTTTATAACAAATGATTCTAGAAAACAAGCTGTTTTTGAAATAAATAGCGTTGTAACTGAATGTATTGATATTCTACATCATATTACAAATTCCAAATTTATGCACAAAATGTATTATCAAACCAATGAATATATAAAAAATTGTGAATGTATAGGACTTTTGTTAAAAGAAATGGAATATGCTAAATGTGGTGTAGATAATTTAAAGTTTACATATCAAAATGATCCAAATATTGTTTCTCAAATTGATATACTCTTACTCAAAATTAACACAATCATTAAAGATTTTTCTCAAAAATTAATGTTTTTTCAAAGTTTTATACAAAATGATCAATATATACAATATAATACATTTCCACAAGAAATACCTAATGGAAAAGAAATGTTGTCATCTAGTTTTAGTAATGGTGGAAATGTCGGAAGCTTTAATAATAGTAACGGAGGAAATGTTGGAAGTTTTAATCAAAAGACTGAAATATATGATGAAAATAAATATACAGAATTACAATCTGTAAAGATAGAAGGAGAGATTGATAACAAAGATATATTAGATGATGTACATGAAGAAATGTATTAAAGTTCTGTCCATATAGATAATGCGTCACTATAAGATAATTGCGTTTTATTTAATTTACTGTTAACTAAATTATGTAAATCAACTGACCAGTAAAACAAAACCATATGTTTAGATAAATCTTTATCTTTTAATGTAATTAAAAATTCCTTATAAGTATTTACACATGTTGGGCACGGAATTATATGCGAGATTGATTCAAGTATATTTTTTACATGAGTATGATATTCTAATAAATTACTTCCATTGTAAATAGTTATAGTATGAATAAATGACCAAAGATAAGGCCCCCATTGATATTTTTGTTTAAATTGCATATATTATACAAAATATATAATATATTAATTAAGAACGAATTGGTCAAAATACAATGATTTTTAAAAGTTGTAATTAATTAAATTAAAAAAATTAAATTGCATTGTATATATATATGAGCATAAGTAGTAATTTTCCTTTTGATATAAAAAATAATGATGAAGAGGATAGTGAAGTTTTACCATTTGTAAAAGAATATAGCAACTATGTATTTCCTGGTCAAAATATAAGGATAATACCAGATACTGTTATTCCTCTTGATAAAGTACCAGATTTCAAAGACTTTTTACAAGAAAATTTTACACAAGCACCACAAAAGGAACAAGTACCTCAACAACAAGCGCCACAAGTACCTCAAGTACAACAAAAGGTACAAGCACCTAAACAACAAGCACCACAAGCACCTCAAGTACAACAAGCACCTAAACAACAAGCACCTCAAGTACCTCAAGCACCTAAACAACAAGCACAACAAGTACCTCAAGCACAACAAGTACCTCAAGTACCACAACAAAAGGCACAAGCACCTCAACAACAAGTACCTCAAGTACAACAAGCACCTAAACAACAAAAGGCACAAGCACCTCAACAACAAGTACCACAACAAAAGGCACAAGCACCTCAACAACAAGTACCACAACAAAAGGAACAAGTACCTCAAGTACAACAAGTACTACGGCAACAGGAACAAGTACCTCAAGTACAACAAGTACTACGGCAACAGCAAGCTCAAGAAATTACAAAGATACCTTTACCAACAAAGCCAACTGAACCTAAACAAAAAATAGAACCTACTCAGAAAATTGAAACACAATCTAATATGTCTATTTTAAGATTAGTAAATACATTTGAGCAAAAACAAAAAGAATTAGAAGAAAAACAAAAAGAATTAGAAAGAAAACAAATGGAATTAGAGAAAAAGCAAAAAGATTCTGGAGAAGAGAATAATTATATACCTTTACCGACGACTGATAATATTTTAGCTGATACAGGTATTGTATCAAATCCTGTAAATATTTTAGCAAGAGAGCGTAGTAATCTAACAACCAATCCATTTATACCGAATGAGCAAAGAATAAGGGAATTTGAAGTAATAGATAAAAGAGCAAATGAAATAATGCAACGAGCTTATGATAAAAATGACATTTATAATTTTTCTATAAATGATATAAACAAAAATATTTCTAAAAGTACAGTTGAATTTTTAGATGATTTATTTGTAAAACCAGAAAATGAAAATTGGATTGAATATTTACAAGTTATTTTATTAAAAAATGAACGATATATGTATTTTGGTTTTATTTTAATAATGTTTGTTATATTTATGAAATTTATTGAATAACTACTTTTTTTAAAAAAGTAGTTTTTTGGTAAAGCTTTTTCTTAAAAAGCTTAGTTTAGATGTACATTTGTAGATAGTCTTTATTTGAGTCGCTAGACACCAAAACTAAATCTACATAACTTCTAGTAATAATAATATCCTTTTCATTTTCGTATTTAAAATATTCACTATTTTGAACTAGAATGTCATAATTAATTCTATTTGTAATTTTTTCTATATTTTTACGTAACTGTCTAACTCCATCTTCTTTTTGTGTTTTAGAAAGGATAATGTATTCTATAACTTCTTTGTCAATAATAATATTTACATCATCTTTAATTTTAACAGTTTTTAAAATTTCAGGAATCATTTTTTCACTACAAATAGTAATTTTATCTTCTAATTTAGGTGGATCAATATAAATAATTTTTAATCTATCACATACAATTTTATCAATTTTAGTAATATCATTAAATGCTAAAACAAAAAAAGCTTTTGATAAATCTAGATTAATATTAGAAAGATAATTATCTTGAAAATGACTATTTTGTTCTTCATCTAAAATATGAGTCAATACTCCATAAATTTCAACAGCTTTATTTTCACTTATTTTATCACATTCGTCAAAATACATAATAGGATTCATACAATTAGCATTTTGTAAAACTTCTACAATTTTTCCAGGCTTTGATCCAATATATGTTTCACTATGTCCAGTTAAAATAGAAACATCATTTAATCCACCAAAATTAATTTGATAAAATGGCAAATTTAAAGCTTTCCCTAATGTTCTGATGAGCTTGGTTTTTCCAACACCTGCTTCACCATAAAGTGCTAAAACGTGTCCTTTTGATTCTGGATTTGTTATTTTTCTTGCAACAAATTCTAATATTTCCTGTTTTACTTCTTCTAATCCATGTATAGATTCGTCAAGTATAAGTTTAATGTTTTTAAAATAGTCTTTAATAATATTTGGATGATCATCCTTTGTAACACTTAATGGTTTGTAAATTCCATAAGGTATATCACAAACTGTTTTTAACCAAGACATACCTTTTGTAAAATCACTTCCATGCATTTTTTGAATGTTGTCATGTTTATCTAATATAAATGTTTTTGTATTGATATCGATATTCATAAGTAAAATTTTATCACGTAAATTATCTACTTCATTATTATATAATTTCATTCTTTTGTGTTCTATTATTTCATTTTCCAATGATTCTAATTTTCTTTTAAATCTTGTATTTTCTTTATTGATTACATTTTGTTCTTCATTTTGTTCTTCATTTTCTTCTACATTTTGTTCTTCATTTTCTTCTACATTTTCTTCTTCATTTTCTTCTTTAACAAAATCTTGATATGATTTTCCTTCATAAAAGGTATCTACTTGATAAGAAATTGGTATATTTTCTTCTTCTTCTAATGTAGACGGCAAGGTGTCTTTTATTCTACTAACTATATAAATATCATCTAAATCATCAATTTTTTGTTTTTTATATTTTTGTGAATTGTATAAATCATCTAATTGATCTATTATTTTTCGTTTAATAATAGTATCTTCTTCAAATATAGTTGGCAATAGATTAATTATATTATCTATATTATTATTTTCTTTAATATTTTCTTTAATATTTGTATCAATGTAAAGATTTGGTTTTGTATTTTTATATTGTTTAAAATTATTTAAAAATGTAGATGAGATTTGTATCCAATAAATGTCTTCTTTTGTAGGAAAAACTAAATTACTAGAAATATGCTTTTTAGTGCATATAAAATAATTTTTTACATTTGTAAAAACTATATTTCCAGGATAGTATTGACGATTACTAGACCAAATACCAGTATACATTTAAAAAAAATAAGAATAATGTTTTTTTCATTTTTTTTATAAAAAAAAGGGTACCTTTAGGCGTAATTAATTAATTAATAGGTGGTTGACAAGAATCATTTAGATTGAATCCATAATTTACCAAAAGTGTTGCTAAATAAGGTGCAGTTTCAGGATTTTCAAAAGTCATATTGTTTGATAAACCTGCGTAACGTCCAATGGCCATGATTTTATCTTGTGATGGTTTGTTTTTTGCTGAAGCTATTAATTCTTTAAATGATTTGTTTACAGCTTTAGAGAATTTTTCAACATCTCCATCAAAAACTCTTTGTAAATCACTCATTGTTATATTTTCACAACCTGGAAAAATATCACTTTTGCTTTCTAATAAAGTCATTTTATTAGTAACTTCATATTGAGAAGAATAATCAGCAAGTTCCTTTCCACCAATTGATTGAAAAGATTCCAAGATATCTCTTCCAGATAAATAGTTACTTCCTAATACAAAAATAATAGAGATAAGTAATGCTAATTGTAAATCCTTTTCACTAATATAAATAATTAATGAGATTAAAGCAATTTTAGCATAAGTATTCTTGAAAATATCTTGAATATATTGCGGTGGTCTAGGGGCAATTTGACCAGCAAATAATGCTAATGAAATTTTCAAAATCGCCATTATATAAGGGTTTGACAATGGTTGATCAATTTGAGCTTCAATCATTCTAGTTGTGCTATTAATTTGGTTCATTTAAATCTTATTATACAAGTAGTAAATAAAAAAAATAATTATAATAATTTTTTAATCAAAAAAAGAGATAATAATTTTTTAATAAAAAAAAGAGATAATAATTTTTTAATCAAAAAAAGAGATAATAATTTTTTAATCAAAAAAGAGATAATAATTTTATTTTAATTTAAAAAAATATGTTTATGTTTAAAGTAAAATAATATAATAATATATAGACTTATGGAAACTATGTATGATTATAGTTATGTAAATAATGTAGGTAAATACAGTATAAATTTACCTAGTACTATTTACGATTATCAAAATAATAATTTTGACAAATATTGTATTGATACATATGGTATAAAATGTTGTTTACTTTATTATATAGATAAAGAAAATATTGAAGTTAGACTTTTAGATCGTTTATTTAACCCAGCTTATATTATACGAAAAAATAATTTATATAAAGTTATACCAGATTACTTGAGTAAAAAATATACTGTAGTTGTAGTAGAAATGATAGAATCTACTGGTAAAAATGATATTACTTCTATTCATGTTTGTTCTAATATTAATTAAAATCTAAAATGCAATTTGGTTTAAAGAAAAAATTACAAATGAAAAAAAATACTTTTTTAAAAAAGTATTTTTTTTAAAAATTATTTCAAGATACCTTCGGTAAAGGTATAGTCTAAAAATTGTCCATCTAAACTGTCTTTGTATCCAAGTATAATCATTCTATTATATGTAACATCGTCATGGCATTTTTTACATAATGAACATAAATTTGACAAGTGATTTTTATGTCGTGAATCATCTAAAAACCCTTTTTCATTAGCTGTAGATTGAAACTTTATATGGTGAGTTTCGAGTTGTTTAGTACTAGAACATATTTCGCATTTTTCCACTATCTTTTTCTTATTGTAAATACTTTTCTTGATAGGTTTAATATCTTTATTTATCAAGTTGTTTCTTATTTCAAAAGCTTTTTGGATTAATTCATTATTTTCTAATAAACTTTTTGCCACTTCGATACCATAAAGTGTACTCCCAGGACCTTCTTTTAATTTCCTTTCATATATAATATTATTACCTTTAATATTGACTGATAAATGACATATTTTTAATTTTTTACCAAGATCAATTATATCTCTAACTTGAGGAATTTGGTGAAGGTGTGTGGTAAAGAAAAACTTTGTATCTTTTTTAATTAATTCTAGAATAATAGAACTGACTAGTGCTGTACTACTATTAGTTTCAGTTCCTTTGGTTGCTTCATCCATTAAAACAAGTGTTTTACGTCCAGTACATTGAAGTATACGTTTTAATCCCATCATTTCTGAAATAAATGAACTTTTACCTGCAAAAATATCGTCAGTGAGATCAACTTGTGAAATTATAGTGTCGAATGGACTGAATATAAAACTTTTTGAAGCTGTAAATAATCCAGCCTGTGCCATTACTAAAGCTATACCGATAGCTCTAAGTAAAGTTGATTTGCCAGAACTATTCAATCCGTAACAAAGTATTCCATTTGTATTATTGTCTAATTTAATGTCATTTGATATATATTCTTTACCTAAAGATTCTATAAGTGGGTGTCTGATACCTTTTATTTCAATAAAACTTTCATCTTTAACTTCCAAAAGTGGTTTGGTGTAATTAAATTTTTTTGAACATTTTAAATTAGAATTACATACGTCAATCACTTCAATAAATTCCTTTAATTCGTCGAATAATGTATTGTATTCACGATAGTATTCTAATAATGTATTTTTATAATTTATAGTAATTTTAGTGGAAAGTAGTTCTCTAAAATTAATGATTTGGTGGCTTAATTTTTCAAGCTCTTCTGGAACAAATTTTACAGCATTCGATGTTTGTCTTACTCTTCCTACACTTAAATCTTTATCTTTATTTTTACCTAATTTTTCTAAAAGTAATTGATATCTAATTTTTGTACAAGTAAAAGAATACCCTTCTAATTCTGTATAAACCAATTTAATAAAGTCACTTTTCTTTTCAGGATTAATTAAATTATCAAAGCTCAAACAAAGTGAGGATCTCTTTAATTCTAATGTATTAATTTTATCTTGAATTGTATCTAGTTCTTCGATAATCCCTTTATTAAAATAATTTTCCAACTGATCTTTTCCAGAATTTAAATTAAAAAATTTCATTTTAGATACATTAAATGTTTTATTATATTTTTCTACAAATTCCATTAATTTTTTTATCCAATTGAAATTTACACCGTCTATTGCATTTAATGTAGAGTCTGCTAATTTTAATATATATTTATATGAATTATCTAATTTAACAAATTCACTTTGATGAAGTTGTGCTATACCCATTTTTCTATGTAATTTTTCTATATCATTTATATTATCTAAAATTGGATCTAAATTGTCAACTAAACCAAGATGTTCAGTTATAGTATATCTATTATTGATAATCTTTGGATCTTTAAATGGTTTGCATAATATATTTCTCAAATGTCTTTTACCAATAGCAGTTTTTGTATAATCTATAATATCAAACAAGCTACCTTTGGAACCACCTTTAGAACCACCATTTACAATGTTTAATTGATAGATTGTATTTAATTCTAAAATTAAATTATTATTTTCATTAGATACTTTTGGTATACTTAAATTTTTAATATAAGTATGGTCATGTTTTTCAATAAATTTAAGAATATATACCAAATTTGTTAATGAAAGTTCTTTTAAATTAAAATATTCATTCGGTTCAATTAAACCAAATTGTACATTTTCCCAAACTTGTCTTAAATATTTGTTTTTATAATTTAAATCATAATTTACATTTGGATCACTAAGAACTCTTACATTTTCATAATTTTCATTAAAATAATTTATAATGTTTATATTCTCTCCAGAAATTAATAACTCTTTTGGATTGCATCTATAAAGTATTCTAGATATATTTTCCAATGCTAAATTTAATGTGTATATATCATTTGGTAAAAATGAAAATTCATTTTCTATTATTTCTATTGTATTATTATTGTTATTAATGCAGCATACTGATACATTCATTATTTGAATAAACGGAGCATTTTTCTTGTTTGATTTAGCTTTAGGTTCATCTATATGGAAAAGGATTGATACTAAATTTGATGAAAATTCATTTTCAACAGTGTAATACGTTGGTTGTAATGAAGGTGAATATATTTTTGTTATACCGCGTTTAACTAGCTTTCCTTTTTTTTCAGAACTTGATTCTAATTGTTCTACCATAACAACCGTGTATCCATTTCTTAATAAAATTGAAAGATATTTATCTAATACACTTATAGTAAAACCTATAAAATTTGGCTGTGTTTTTGAACTTTTAGTAATATCACCGCACTTGTTTGCCATATTTAATTCTAAAATTTTTGATATCTTTTTAGCATTTCCTATTTTTTCTTCTACTTCATACACTTCAAAGAATGAACCCATCTGAAAGAGCAAAACAGTGTTTTCACCATATTCTTTAACTTTTTCAGTATATATTTGGAAGTATTCATCAATTACACCCATTAATATAATTATTAACTAAAACTTTAAATAACATTTAAACAAAAATTAAAAGAAATGTTATTTTTTTTAATTTACAAATATTTTTTTATGGAGTAATAGTATACATATGTCTAAAACATTTCTTTATAATATAAATGCATCATCTGGTAATTTGGTTGCTACAAATGCTAGTGTATCTAGTTTAGTGTCAACAGCTATTACTAGTAGTTCATTAATTAATAGCAATTTAGTAAATACAAATATAAGTTCTAGTAATGCGGTTATTACAAATGTTATTGGTACAAATATTTCTGCCGGTACATTATCCGGTACAACTATTACTGGTGGAAACTTGAGTTTATCTGGTAATTTAGTTGTTGGTGGTACTTTGACAACTGTAAACATTACTAGTACAAATATTTTGAATACAAATATTTCAGTTGGAACTGTTAATGTTACTGGATTAAGTTCTCTTCAAAATGTAACCTCGACAAATATAAGTGCAAGTACTTTGATTGCAACTACAAGTGTTAGTTCAGGATTACTTTCTGCAACAAATGTAGCTGGTTCAGTTACAAGTGCTGGTAATTTAATCGCTACAACAGGAACTATTCCAAATATGGTAAATACAAATCTAAGTACTGGAACAATTAATTCAACTGGTTTAACAACTGGTGCAATTAATTCAAGTGGTTTAACAACTGGTAATATTAATTTTACAGGTTCATTATTTCAAAATGGTACTCCTTATTTAGGAAGTCAATGGACAACAACAGCTGGAAATGTTTCTTATACAAGCGGTTCAGTTGTTTCTACAGATATAGTAAATACAAATCTAAGTGCAGGAACTATTAATTCAAGCGGTTTAACAACAGGTAATATTAATTTTACAGGTTCACTGTATCAAAATGGTACTCCTTATTTAGGAAGTCAATGGACAACAACAGCTGGAAATGTTTCTTATACAAGCGGTTCAGTTGTTTCTACAGATAT